>Ga0008835_100054_pt1 | contig 152617 bp, 147 predicted proteins | sample HotLakConsoUCCRE_FD_62215 | JGI IMG/M metagenome (GOLD analysis project Ga0008835, IMG submission 62215) | Hypersaline microbial mat communities from Hot Lake, Washington, USA - Hot Lake Consortium UCC-RE (Hybrid Assembly) ... | reverse complement strand
GCGATGCTGCCAGGCAGGACGTGTTCGAATACATCGAGCTGTTCTACAACACGAAGCGCAAGCACACGAACAACGGCATGCTGTCGCCCGTTGATTTCGAGATCAGACAGCAGAAACTGACGGAGGCAGGTGTCTAGGAAACTAGGGGCACCTCACTTAATGTGTCTGCCGGCACCGCTGCCGCTGATACACTTGGTGTCCTGGTACGGCGGTCTGTCATCTCCAGTCTGACAGCTCCTTTCAATTTTCCGAGATGTCCGCTTGGTCTCAAGAAGAGCGCCTGAGGAGGCTCGGACGAGCCGTGGCAAGCGCCATCGTCCGCGAGCGAACGCCAAGTTTCTCGTACACTCGGCGGAGGTGATACTTCACCGTCGCTTCGCTGCGTTCGATGCGCCGGGCGATTTCCTTGTTCGAAAGCCCAAGTTCTAGCAATTGCAAGATTTCCCGCTCGTAGTCGGTGAGAAGCAGCGTCAATGGCGCACCGGCGTCAGAGTCTTTGCCGTCCTGGGAAACCGGCGGGCCATTCCCCATGACGAGGTCTACGAATTCGATCGTCGCGTGACTGAAGGCTGACACACCAAAGCGGCGCAACAGGCCACGCACTGCGATCGCCATCGTGGGGGACGGGCTGATAATCACGCACGCCAATCGCTGCGGTGTCGCAAGTGCAACGGTCAACTGGAAGGTCTCCCGCGCTTCCTGAAAACGGCGGATCTGCCAAAGAAAGCAGAATTTATGGGCACGTGCCGAGGTAAGGTCGAGCGTTGCCCCATTCGCTTGCGCGCTCTCTTCCAGGCGATCCAGCAATGTTAGAGCGCCTTTGGAATCTCCACGCGCCCAAAGCATCTGCGCCATCAGTTGCAACGCGAGATGGTGTTCGCGCCATGTCGCCTTTGCGGGGCATTGCGTCATCCAGTCAGGCGCAAGCTCGCCGAGCTCATTCCCCACCATAGGCGTTATCTGACGGGCGATTTCCTCTGCGGCTTCCGTCAGACCGGTCGCGATCATGACCTCTAACCGCATCAGATCGACAAGGCGGCGCAGCCTGTCAAGATGCCGCTCCCGTGCAACCTGTTCTGCGCCATCCAGTATTCTCAGTGCGGCACGGCTTTCGTTGCGCGTCAGGGCCACACGTATGCGGATGTGGTACGCCCGGGCGAGTAGATCGACCCAGAACTCGCCCTTCTCTAGCGTGGGAAGTGCCTCGTCTATCAGCGCTGCGGCTTGGTCGTGTTCACCCCGGACCCAATGCGCCTCTGCCTCGGGGACGGCGACAACCGCATTGATGTTGATATCCGCTTCGAGCCCTTGGCCGATCAGGACACGGGCCTCCTCCGTAAAGGCGCGCGCCGTGAGCGGCTGACCCTTGGTGACCGATATCAAGGCGAGATGCGTAAGCATGAAGATCTGCGCATAGCGCATGGGTTCTTCGCGATAGCAGGCGAGCGAGCGTAGCGCTTCCGCCTCGGCCTCCTCGAAACGGCCAAGGACGGTGTAGGCTATACAGAGATGGTTCGACATCCATCCGCGGCGCCAGAGGTCTTGCGGTCCGTGTTCGCCAAGTGACTTTTCGATCTGCGACACGTAGGCCGGCTCGGCGATCCTGTCCTCGTAGATCGCGACAAGCGAGTCGATATGGTCCAGATCCTCCGGCGGGGCGTCCATCGAAATGCCAGCGTCGCGCTTCTCGCGCACCGCCTCGATCATCTCGCGCGCAACGGTGAGCTGCCCGACCTTCGCACAAACCACGGCCTTGCACAGCATGAGCGTGGCCGACTTCAGGATCACGCTCGCAGGCAACTGCGACAAAAGCCGGTTGAGTGTCGGAAAGCCCGCCTTGAGGAAGATTCTCACGCCACCGGCCTCTCGGATCGTGCGTTCGGCAAGTACGAAGTTTTCCGTTTCAACCGCATGGTATACCGCCTGCTCCAGTAGGCGCTGGCTCGAGAACCACATCGCGAGCGCAGCATTGCGCTGCGATCGCTGGGCCTGGGGGCGCTGCGCCTCGACGTGCCGCATCACCGCGGTGATCGAAGGGTGGGGCCGAAACCAACCCGGCCGCTCTCCAAGGCGCATGAGCAGTGGCTCCGCCTCGTCAGGTTGGCGCATCACCTCGTTTCGCCCTTGCGCGCCGTCACTGTCGCCTTCGCCCTCCAAGGGATCGGTCCGCAGCATCTCCTCTGGCAGCGGATCCACGAGGCCACAGAGCTTGAGGCCCCTTGCATGCTGTGGCGAGAGGGACGTCAGTACAGTATCGGCAATGAATTCCTGCAAGGGACCGAAGCGGCCTTCGAAAAAAGCCGCCAAGGCGGAATCATCCGATGCAGCGCCACCCAGCGATGTCGATTGCTGAAGACAGGATACCCCCAGCCGCACGATGGCCGGCCAGCCTTGTGCGAAGCCATTAAGCTCCGATGCGGCCTTGGGCGACTTCACGGCTTCGGGCAACATCTCGGCTACTTCCTCGGTCTCGAACGCGAGTGCGTGCCAGTCGAGTACGCCTGCGGCGCCTTGCATCGAGAGCTCCGCGAGCATGGGATGCCGGATGCTCTGGCGGACAGCCAACACGATCGTCAGCCGTTGCGGTCTTGTGTGGATCAGTCGGAACAGGACCTCGATGATCGGAGATGGGAACGTGCATTCCGAGCCGTCGAGAAAGACTACCGTCCTGCCCAACGCGGCGTCGATGGTGTCGAGAATGGTCGCTTCCGGGTTCGTGTGATCGGACGGCTCCAGCGCCCCGTCCCCGGTCATAGCGGCCGCCAGTTCGGTGAGAAGGCCGACTTCTGTCTCATAGCCTTCGCGTAGCGTCAGCCAGCCGGTGCTTTCCCCGGATTTCTCCAAGACCTCTCGCGTTTCGGTCATCAGGAAGGTCTTGCCGAAGCCGGCGGGCGCGCGAAGCAGAACGAGATTGTGCTGGAGAAGGTCGAGTAATGCTTGCACGGAGCGAGGGCGCGGCATGCGCGACCTCAGCGTTGCAGGTGGAGCGATCCGAAGATGCAGCGGAAGTGGTCCGGCCGCGGCTGGCGCCCTAGCGGATGACATGGTGTTCCAGCTTCCTGCCGACGACGTCAATTCCAACTCAGCATCGCCTCCGCTGGCAGCCTTGGCAAGGATGATGGTCAGGCGTCTGCCCGTAACGGCTGTCGCCGCAGCGGGGGATCCGTGATCAGGACCGAGTCGAGGGGCTTGCGCTGCGACACCGGCACGGCGAAGCGCGGCTTCAAGTGGCCGCACGCCATCATCGTGATCACGAGTTCAGCATCTGGAATGCCGACAAGTACGCGCAATTCGCGGTCCCTTTCCGAAGGAACGCTCCAGTTCAGAAAACACGCCCCGAGGCCGCGAGCGTGCAGCGCCAGCGCCAGTGTCATCGCGAACAGGCCACCGTCGATCCAGCCTTGGTACCGTTCCCCGAGAAGGTTCATCTGGCCCATGTCCGAGGTGATCACGAAAAGGACGGGCACTTCATCGGCAAAGCCCGTGTTTCCGGATTGGAGCGCGAGCAGTTGCGCGATATCCTCGCGGTTGGTGAACGCATAGGTGCGGCTTGCCTGACGGTTGCAGACCGATGGCGCCGTTTGCGCATCTGCCACCGCTTCGCGGATGATGCCGGGATCGACGTGGTCGGGCGCGTATTGCCGGACGCTGTGCCGATTCCTCAGAAAGCGGCTGAAATCAAGCCTGCCTGCGTCTGCGATTTCATCGCGCCCGGTAAACTCGACACCGCCGGTTTCCTCGCCCCTTCTGAGTGCCCATTTGTGGTCCAGTCGCGCGAGCGCGTTTTCCATATCTGTCATCGGCCCTCCGGCCGTCCTGTGATGGGATGCCCAGGCCTCGAGGGCACGAAAGGCGCTCCTCGCGGACGGGTGGGAACCATAATCCTCCAGCCAGCTTTCCGTTTTCCGGAGAAGGGACTGCGCCTTTTCCATGCCGAAGCCCGGTCGCGGCGCAGGCAGCGACATGCCGTGCTCGAGAGAATGAGACAGGATGTGCAGCATGGCCTGCTGATGCGCCTGAACGCGTGCACCGAGCACGAAGCTGGCGCGGCGGTAGCGGCTCCAGTCGTAGAGATGTTCCCGCAGAAGGCGAAATTCCGTTCCAAGCCGCGAAAAGACCGTCACCGGACGCTCCTCAGACCATGGTTTCGATCGGCGTATAGGGCTCGCTCAGGCCGAAACACGCAGGCCCGAACACGGCGAGAGCTTCCGGCGTCCGCATGATTTGGGGCACTGCAACAGCCATGACCGTCACGCGCTGTCCATACCTCAGTTGTTCCGTCGTGATCGGTTCCGCGGTTTCACTATCCATGATGCATATAAGGTCCGGCACGATAGCTCGCATCTCCCCATCGACGCGGGCAATGAGGTTTTCATTCTGAATGAGAATCTCCATTTCGCCTTGCCATTCATCGAGACCCTCGATGACGGTGCGGCCCATGGAAAACCCCTCTCGGGTCTCGCGCTGCATGTCGGTGATCTTTCCGCGGAAAATCACGCGTGCATAGTTGTAATGTGTGTTCGGAAGCATCTCCAGAAGCGCATCGAACGGATTGCGGTGCTGCTGGCGGGCGAGGCGCAATTCCTTGCCGATCGCGATGGCAAGCGTAAGCGTGTTGCGGACGGATGTGCGTTTGACGTCGGCGCCTGTCATCGAATACTCGGCGATGTAGGAGCACCCGCCCATCCGGATCGTCACGCCACGTGCGTACCATTCCATGACCTTGTTGTCGCGCGCGGTGATGAGCGCGGTATCGCCGTATTCGTTGCTCACCACCAGCGGCGTGCCGGAGATCCCGTAGACTCCGAAGGTTTCCATCTGCAGCTCCGGAAATGCCCGGCCCATCCCGTCGGCATCGACGACCGGCAGACCGAGACGAGCCCCGACCAGAAGCGGGATCGTAGAGTTGATCCCACCCACCTCGATCGGCATCGTGGCGTCCGCCTTTCGGCCGACGTAGCGCTCCAGCTGCCGCAGAGAATGAATGGCCTCGTCGCCGCTTGGAAGCTTCTCGACCAAAACCGTAGGCGCCCCCATCATCGCGGTCGGGATCACGAACGCATCGTCATCCAGATCATCGGGGTCGATGATCGTCACCTCCTGGCCGTCCTCGATGCAGTTTTGCACCATCAGCCGTCCGATATACGGATCGCCGCCGCCTCCTGTCCCGAGAAAGGCCGCACCCACGGCCAGATCGAGGAGATCTTGCTTGTCGAGCTTGCGCATCATTTTCTTCCTTCGAATTCGCTGAAATCAGGCCGCAGGAACGGGCGCAGGCGCGATGGCCAGGTCGCCCACTGCCTTGACGCGTATCCGGGTCGCGCTGCCAGGCAGATACGCGAGCGGCACTTCCTCGATATCGATCACCTTGATGGTTTCAGGTCTTGCACCGGCCTCGCGGGCGCGATCCATCGCCTCGCTTTTGGCCATGTTCAGCACGGCTTCGCGGCTTTGCCCCTCCATCGAGAAGACGCGGTCGACCTCACCGCCGACTTGCGCGATAGCCGCTCCAATCGCGTTCGCCACCGAAGCATTCTCGGGCCGCACAAGTTGCGAAGCCGACGGAATCCTGTCGCGGATCAGGATCGCACCACCCCCGACGAGCACAACCGGGAGCGGTTCTGCCGAAGTCTTCATGCGATCGACGGCCTCGTCTACCATGGTCTCCATCCGCGCAAGCGCGGTCTTCACAACGCTTGCCGGCACATCAGCGACGCGCGCGCTGTCGCCTATTTCTTCGAGGCCAGCAGCGACAATGATGTCCGTGGTCGTCAGTGTGTCGCCACCGAAGACGCGCGCCTTCTCGGTCAGCTGGTAGCCTACGGAGTCGGGACCGATCCTGGCTCCGTCGTCCCGCACGAGGCTGCCGCCGCCAAGACCGATCGCCAGCACGTCGGGCATACGGAAATTGGTCCGGACGCCACCGATGTCGACGGACACGGCCGACTCCCGCGGGAAGCCCTGCATGAGCATGCCGACGTCCGAGGTGGTGCCACCGATATCGACCACCATGGCGTCGGCAAGGCCGGCAAGGCGCGCCGCGCCACGCATCGAGTTCGTGGGACCTGAGGCGAAGGTCAGAACGGGGAACCGCGCCACGAAATCGGGCTGCATCAGGGTTCCATCGTTCTGCGAGATGAAGAACGGAGCGGAGATTTTCATCTCGCGCAGCGCTTTCTCGAACGACGCCACCACTCGCCCGGCCAGTTCGGCGAGGCTTGCATTCATGATCGCCGCGTTCTCACGCTCCAGAAACCCGATGCGCCCGATCTGATGGCTTTCCGTGACTGCGACGTCGGGAAGTTCCTCACGCAGAATTTCGGCAGCACGCTCCTCCATCGTCGCCGAGACTGGCGAAAAGACCGAAGAGATTGCGACGCTTCGAAGTCCGCGGGCGCGAATCTCGCCGATCGCTTCCATCAGGCCCTTTTCGTCCAGCGGCGCGATTTCACGGCCGTCGAATTCATGGCCTCCGCGTAGCATCCACGAATGCCGTCCGAGTGCCTGAGCAAGATCGCCGGGCCAATCCGAAAAAGGCGGCAATGAGCGGGTGGCAGGAAGCCCGAGCCGGATCGCGCCAACTTCGAGGAGCCGTCGGCGTTCGACGACTGCGTTGGTGAAATGGGTGGTGCCGATCATGACCGCCACGATCTCGGCGGGATCGGTTCCACTCGCTCCAAGAACCTCTCGAAGCGCTCGGATCACGCCAGTTTCGACATTCTCAGTGGTCGGTGTCTTGTAGGCGGCGACCACCGTCTCTCCGTCCATCAGGACGGCGTCGGTATTGGTGCCGCCCACGTCGATGCCAATGCGCATGGCTGGTTTTCTCCTCTGGTCCCGGTGGGCGCTTGCGCCGGTTCGGTGTCTCGTCCGTCAAGCTGGAAAAAGCGTCGTAGTGTCTGGTGCCCAGCCGACCTCGACCTGATCGCCAGGCGCGAAAACCGGTTGATCGGGCTGGTTCAGGACCTCGCCCTGCAATTCCTGATCACCGGCCCTGAGCCGGTATCGCACCATGGCCCCCGAGTAGACGCGGTCGATGACTTCGAGCGTCATCACCGCCGGTCCCGCCGCTCGCGCTGCAGGCCCAAGGCGCACGTTCTCCGGTCGCACGACCAGCTTTGCCTTTGCGCCGGCGACGAGGCCGGTTCCGGGGGACGCGGGCATCCTCTGACCGCCCAGATCGACCTGCCAGAGAGCCGCAGCGGTTTCCACGAGCGTCACATCGACGAGGTTCGAATCCCCGATGAACGTCGTGACGAAAAGATCGGCAGGACGTTCATAGATCTCGGTGGGCGCACCGACCTGCACGATCCGGCCACGATCCATGACGCCGATCCGGTCGGACATCGTCAGAGCCTCGCCCTGGTCGTGGGTCACATAGACCGTCGTAATCGAAAGACGTCGCTGCAGGTCCTTGATCCAAAGTTTCATTTCCTCGCGCAGCTTCTTGTCGAGCGCCGAAAGCGGCTCATCGAGGAGCAGGATCCTTGGTTCCGTCACGAGCACGCGCGCAAGGGCGACACGCTGCTGTTGACCGCCGGAAAGTTCGCGCTGGAAACGCCTTTCGAAACCGGAAAGGCCAACCTGCTCCAACGCGTTCATCACGCGGTCACGGATCGTGTTGGACGGCATCTTTCGCAGTCGGAGTCCGAAAGCGATGTTGTCAAACACGTTCATGTGCGGAAAGATCGCGTAATTCTGGAAGACGATGCCGATGTTGCGTTTTTCGGGCGGTTGCCAGGTCACGTCCTCGCCGCCCAGCAGAATGCGTCCCGAACTCGGCATTACAAAGCCCGCGACCATCCGGAGCGTCGTCGTCTTTCCACAGCCGGACGGACCGAGAAGCGAGAAGAATTCGCCCTCCTGCACTTGCAAATCCGTGCCTTCCACGGCCACGAAGTCATCGTAGGTCTTGCGCAGACCCTCTAGCTTTACGTCGGACAAGGGGAGTTGCCTCAGGTAGGGGTGGCCCGGCACATGGCCGGGCCACGCGGGTTAACCGGCGAAAATATCGTTGACGGTTTCCACGATGTCGATCTCGTTCTCGATGTACCAGGACCAGTCTGGGATCCACAGGCCGTTGGTCGCGTCGGCGCTGTTCACCACGCCGGCGGCGGCGAGGTTCTCGGGCACGACCGCGTCGCGATGCGTCGGGCGAAGCCAGAAGCGTTCGGTGAAGCGCGTGATGAATTCAGGATCGAGCGTCCTGTTCATGAGCGCGAAGGCCAGCCTTTTCTGGATCGGATCGGAGTAGCGGCTGATCGTCTTTGTCTGCGTGAGGATCGGCTGGAATTCCTGCCATATGTAGGGCTCGACCGAGATGCCGCGCGCTTTCTGCATGTAGACTTCGCCGTCGACCTGAACGCCGATTTCGACCTCACCGCGCTCGAGAAGCGTCTGCATGTTCCCAGTGAAGTCCGAGATCTTCATCGGTGCGGCATCGCGCATCGCCTGGAATCCGGCCTCCATGTCGTACTGGTCCCGACCGAAGACCCCGTTAGCCGTCATGAAGAATGCCATGAAGAGCGTGTTGGACGTGATGTAGGTGCCACGCACGCTGGCGAAGCGCTCTTCCCAGAAACTCTCGAAGCTCGTCGGGGCGGGCGAAACCAGGTCCGACCTGTACACATAACAGTACTGTCCGAATGCCCAAGTCAGGCCGATGCCGTTTGCGGTCGCGAAGGGCCACAGGCCCGCCGCGTTCGGGACATTCGCAATCACCTCGGCCTGATCCAGGAAGTAGTCTCCCGACCGCGCGGTCTTGCTCATCTCCGGAAGGTTCCAGTTCACCATCGCATAGGGCGGGTTTTCAGGACCAGCGGCCACGAACTTCGGGAACCACGGAAACGAGCTGTCCCATTCCACGCGGCAGTTGAATTCCTGTTCAAAGTCGTTGACCAGAAGTTCGCGAACGTTCTCCTCCCAGAAGCCGCCCCACTCACCGATTGGCAGGGTGGCACCGCCGGCGTCGAATGTCTCGCCGGCATAGCTCACGTCCTGCGACCAAGCGTGATTGATGTGGAACAGGGGCAAGGCCGCCGCAGCACCAGCGGTCATTCCCAGCGCCTTCCGGCGTGTCACCCCGTTCCGGGGCTTTTCAGGTTCGAGTTTTTTCGTCATTTCGAGGTCCTTTCCTGTTGAAGTGGATCCAGTCGTTCATGGCTACTTGCGGATTGATCCCGTGAGCCGCCGCAGATCGACAAGCCAGGCGGTGACAACCATCGACACGACGACAAGCGCGATGGCGAAGATGCCCGCGGCCGCCGCGATCGGCTCGAAGGCGTAGCGAAGCGAGATATACATCGCCATGGGCAGCGGCTGGAGGTTGGGCGTCGACAGGAACAGCGCAATCTCGAACTGGCCGAAAGAGATGATGAAGGCGAAAATCGCCCCCGCCATGACGCCAGGTCCGATGATCCGCAGGGTGATCTTCCGGAACGCGGTCAATGGCCCGGCTCCCAGGCTCCGGGCGGCTTCCTCCAAAGAGCGGTCGAAGCCAACGAGAGTCGCAGTTACCGTCGCGATCACAAAGGGACAGGTGACCAGAACGTGGCCGATCAGGATACCGGGCAGGCTGCGCGCGAGACCGAAATCCGTCGAGACGTAGAATACGTAGAGTGCCAACCCGAGAACGAGTCCCGGCAGCACGATCGGCAGCATGAAAAAGCCGCGCAACCCACCGACGAGTCTCGAGTTCGAGCGCGTCAGGAACAGCGCTGCCATTGTTCCGATGACAGTCGAGATTGCCGAAGCCATCGCGGCCAAGCCGAAGCTGAACAGATATGCGCCGAAATAGGTGTCTGAGGTCAGGAAAGCGCGGACCCAACGCAGCGAGAGGCCTTGCGGGGGAAAGCTCAGGAAGTCCCCGGCGTTTAGGCCGGCAAGCACGACCACCACAAGGGGCAGCAGCAGCACCACGAGCGCCAGCGCCGAGATGACCACAAATAGAAACGGCACCGCACGTTCGGATTTGGCGCTCACGACCGGCCTCCGCTCATAAGTTTCGCGGCGATCTGGAAAAAGACGATCCCGGAAAGACTCAGGACTAGGAGGACCACCGCCAGCGTCGCGCCAAGCTGCCAGTTCCCGATTTCGGCGACCTGCTGATAAATGTGGATTGGCAGAACGGTCACACGCCATCCGCCCATGAGTGCGGGCACTACGAAAGAACTGATCGAGAGAGCGAATACGATCAGGCTGCCTGCCAGCATTCCTGGCATGGAAAGCGGCAGAACAATTCGAAGAAAGGCCTGGCGCCGGGTTGCGCCGATGCTCCGAGCTGCCTCTTCGAGCGAGGGATCGATTGAACGAATGACGCCGATCAGGGAGAGTACCATGAAAGGCAGCGTGAACTGCACCATGCCGATGATCACACCGAGGGTGTTGTACATGAGGGGCAGTGGCGACTCGATCAGACCGGAATCGACCAGCGCACCGTTAATGAGCCCGCGGTCACCAAGAAGCACCATCATTCCGTAAAGGCGGATGACCATGTCGAGCTGCATCGCTGCAAGCACGAGGATCATGAGCAGCGTATTGCCCGCCACGTTTCGGGTCTTAGCGATCAGGTAGGCGAGGGGATAGCCGAGCACCATGCAGATCACCGTCACGGCAGCGGCGATGGAGATCGAACGCAACGCCGCGAGATAGTAGGATGAACGCGAGAAGAATCGTTCGAAATTCGTCGTCACGAAATCGCCCTGGAACGTGACGACCCCCGGAATTGCACGGTCAAGCGATATGGCCAGCATCGACAGGACCGGCAGGACGAAGAAGGCGACGAGAAACAGGGTTGCCGGTACCGCGAGGAGCCATAGACGCGAGCCACCTCCACGCAGCCAGCGACGCCCGTTGCCTGTTCCGCGAGTGATGGATGCTGCCTCGGTCACTTGATCATGGCCCGGAAGAGAAGCGGGACGGCGCGCCCGCATAGCCCGGCATAGCCTTGTCCGGCGGCGTGGGCGATGTGAGCTTTGAATGCGCGAGCCCGCTGTCCACAAGGGCGCCTGCCAGCCGCAAAGTCGTCGGGATCGGATCGATCACGGGAATGTCGATCCCGCGTTCTAGGAGGCCCGTGCGGACGGCGGCAGCGCAGCCCATCAGGCCGGTGCAACCGAAAACGATCGCGTGCGCCCCGTCCTCGTGGATCGCGGCTTCAGCAACACTCACGAGCTTTGCCTGCGTTGCTCCGATGTCGTCTTCCAGCTCGAGGACAGGGATATCAACCGCCCGTACGCTGGCCAGTTTGCCCTTCAACCCGTACACGGCCGCGAGTGTTTCGAACTGGGCCCTCAGGCGGGGCAGAACGGTCAGAACGCTGAAGCTATGGCCCAGCATGGAGGCAAGATGCATGGATGTCTGTGAAGGCCCGAGGACGGGTATCGAAACCGCCTCACGGGCACCGGCCAGTCCTGGATCTGCCATGCAGTCGATCACCACCGCATCGACACCGTCTCGTTCCGCCTCGATGATTCTGAGAATCGTGGCAGGCTCTGAAAAGGCGGTTTCGTAGGCGGATTCGATCGAAGCCGGTCCCTGCTCTATCTGGGTAAGACTGAGGCGAAGGCCCGAACCCGCGATCGACGAGAGTTCCTCTTCACTTCTGAACCCCGACGTCGTGATGGGGGTTATCAACCTGACGTGGGCCATTCTGTACCTCTCGGTCGATTTGACAGATCGAGCATTGCACCACGGGGAACGCGGGTCGATGAGCTAGTAAGGCGAGTGAGTCAGTGAATTCGCTATGGCGGCACTAGCCGAAAGGATAGTCAAAGCAATTTCGCCCAAGGAAACGTCAGGTTCCAAATAGTATTGCTGAACATGTCGGCACTCCTGCATTGGTTTCGTACGCCAGCTTCCATTCCGCACTCTGCAGGGGTCCCGCGCCGCTCATCGCGGAAACCCATCGAAATTCTGCGTCCGCCGCCTGGTCGGGCAGCTGGCTCTGGTTGCAGATCGTGGCCAGTGACCACCAAGGCCCTTAACACCGCGAGCCTTGGTACCCGGCTTGTCGCGCGGCTGATACTCTTCGCAGCAACGAAGTGAGGCTCGCCGGCCTACCGGCCGACCCGGCAGTGCCCGGGCGGCTGAAACCTAGTTTTGTCGCCATGCAGCCAGTGACCGGCCGACACGCTGGGGCATCACCAGCCTCTCGCCCAGATCAATACCAACCGGACTCCGGTCGCAGCTGGGTGAAAGTTCAGTGCGAGGTCAGTCGAGCTGCAGGGCAACTTCCGCGCCGCGGACGGCTACTTCGCCGCCGACCAGACGTCCTTCTGGGGCTGCAAGATCGGCTGAGGGCGCGTCCAAGTTAAGGGACATCTCATTGCGACTGCGCCTCTCTGGCGCCGATTTTGATCCGATCGTCCTCGGATCGCAGCCATGCTGACAGGCTGTCTATCGACGCGACAATCTGATCCGGTTTGCCGAACTCGTCCACGACATCTTCACCGGTGTCGACAGATCCGTGATCGGAATCGTCGTCGATCACCATGAGAGGCAGGTTGGTGACGAGTTTGCGCCCTGTTTCGGGGTCGACGTGATTGGCCACACGGTTGCGAATCCAGTGCAGCAGGCGCTCCAGCACCGTCTTGTTCTTCTTGACGACGAACAACCACGGTCGCTGTTCCGGGCTGATGTTCATCTTCGCGGCAACGGCCGTGTTGAAGTCGCCCTTGTCGCTCCGATTCGTTGCAGCATTGGGACGGACCGACATGTCCTTGTCGATCAGTCCGACCCCCACTGCGGGGAGCTCGTCAGCATCCGCGATGGTGGCAAAGCCGAGAAACCCCTCGTCCAAGCGGATCTGGGTCTGTGCTCTGAGGTTGTTGTGCAGGCCGGCGAGCACGATGATGATCTTGTAACCGGCGTCGGCGGCCTTGCAGATCAGTCCGGTATAGTTGCCTGTGTTCCCCGACTGGACGTGGCCCACGACCAGGCCGCGACGATCCCAAGCGCCTTCCCGGGTCGGGTCCTCGAGCTGCGAAAGGACTTCGTCAGTGGCGACGTCGAGAGCATCGAGGGCCGTCCAGGGGATCCGCGCTTCCATGTACTCCGAGTAACGCTGCCAATAGGTCCAGCCCTTCTTTCTTTCTGCATCAAGCCAGGCAACATGGTCCTCACCGCTCGACAGGGTGGCGTTCTCGCCCACCGTGCGGCTTGATCTGCGGATCAGTTCGTCAACGAGTGCGTCCCGATCAACAAGGGCGAAATCGTCCTCCATCATGATCGACAGCTTAGTCAGCTCCTTTTCGATCATTTCCGGAGTGACAGGGCTCTGAGCGCGTTCCGCAGCAAGGCGGAGCATGTTCTGGGCCATGGAAAGGATTGAATCGAAGGCCTTCTGGTTTGAAATCGTCATTGCGTGTCTTTCGCTTCAAGGGCTGCAACCAGGTCGAGGTGCCGGTCGAATGGGGGCGTGCGACCGAGCCGCTCGCGTGCCTCGGTCGGGCTGAGCCCGCGGAACTTCACCAGTGCTTCAAACATCGAGGACAGGGTCTCCATCACCTCGTTCTCGGCCGCTCCGGTGAAGCCAGTTCTCGGCGTCTCCTTGTCTTCCGCCGTATCCAGCCAGATACGCTGCACGGGCACTGTCTCTTCGATCAGCCTCAGAAGAGCGAGGATGTCGGACTTGAGTGGGCCGGCGCGATCGAGGATCGAGGCGACAAGATCATGGTCACGAGCGATCCGGTAAGACGTTCCTTGTGCCGAACGCCGCACTTGCCAGGCTTCGGCGACTGCGTTCTGGCGCGTGCCTGAGGCCGGGATCACGTGTCCGCGGTGGGCGAAGACCCGCCGCGCCGTGTCGCGTGTTTCTGTTGCGAGACGATGAAGCTGGGATCGCAGGCGCACCGGGGGGCTGGCCGTTGATTTCAGGACATTGATCTTCCAATCGGCATCCGCGCTGTTCGGTATGTCGAGCCGGATACGAGCGAGCCTGTGAGCTTCATCGCGCGGCCATGGCTTGCCGCCATCGCCGAGGCCAAGCCAACCCCCAGCGAGAAGGAGACGCTTGTTGCGGTAGACGTAGAAGCCCTCCTGCTGCGTCCATCCTCCGGGCCCCGCCGCCGCTTCCTGTTCGGCAGGCTTGAGCATGTCGCGATGCGGAAGGACGTGGCATTGCACGGTCACACCGGTGGTGTGGAGGATCCGATACTCGGGGCTTTCGAGCGCCTTGCCGGGATGACCGATGAGGTACGGATCCCAAGGCTTCAATCCTCTGCCATTAAGAGTCAGGCGCAGCATGGGCAGTTGGCCATCGAGGAGCCGGTGAAAGGTCATTGCAAGATGCGCTTCCACGCGATCCGCGAGCTCGATCATGTCGGTGCCCGTGAAGCCATCGGTCACGATGCGGTCCAGTTTCTCCCAGAGTACGACGGTGCCGTGGGCCATCTGGTTCAGCGGCGCGAGCAGATGCTCTGATCCCGGCGCCGGCCCCTCGAAGAGCGGCCAATCGGCCCCGGGTTCCTGACCGATAAGATCGAGGTCCCAGCGCAAGCAGACTATCGGTCCACCTTCCTTCCGACTGGCGACGGTCAGGCGACGAGCCTGAGAGAAGCTGGCCGTCTTCAGGCCCAGCCCGAAGCGCCCAAGGTCAGTGGCGGCGCGTTCAGCCCTCGGATCGCGAGCGCCAAGGCGCATGCCTGCCTCCAGAGCCGCGTCGTCCATGCCTTCACCTTCATCGACGATTCTTACCCAGCTCTCTGGACCGGCCCACTCAAGATGAACGGCGACGTCGCGCGCATTTGCGGCGATGGAATTGTCGACCAGATCGGCCAGTGCGGTGGGAGGCGCGTAGCCGAGTCCACGAAGGGACTCGAGCATCGACCCGGCATGAGGAGGAGCATTTCTTACACCCATCCCGTCACATCCCTAGCAATTCCTGGAGCCGACGCTTGCGACCCGGATGGGAAAGACGATCGAGGCCTTTCGCTTCTATTTGGCGAATGCGCTCGCGCGTCACGCCGTAGATCTGACCGATTTCCTCAAGGGTCATGTCGGAAGCGCGCCCGATACCAAAGCGCATCCGGATCACATCAGCCTGACGTTCCGGCAGATCAGCCAGCGCGTCTGTCACGATCCTTTCAGTTTCTGCCTGGCCGAAGACATCGACTTCTGGAGGTTCGGGCAGCAGGTTGTCCCAGTCGTCGAGACTTGCGGGATATTCGGCTTCACGCGGGATGCCGCGGAACTGTCTGACCTCGTCGATTGCCCATTCGAGCTCTTCGGCGAGCTCGAGGTCGGAGACAGCGCCACCGACCCGAACGTCCAGCCTCTCGAGGGCGCGATCAAGCTTGGTGATCTTCTCGTTACGATGCACGGGGATGCGGATCGCCGCGCCTTCAGCGCCGCGTGCGCGGCCTGCGCTGCTCGGAGGGCTTCTCGGTCGCGCTCGGACATCGACGCCGCCCGCTTCAGTGAGGTCGGCGTGCTGCCGTCCCCAAGCTCGGCAGCGTGCTCGCCGAAGACCGCGACGATTTCGGCGGGGGCGGAGCGGGCCTTCGCCAACAGCACCGCCTCGCGCCCGATGTTATCGAGGAGCGCTTTGCGTTCTGCTATAAGCAGCTTGACGGTGTGGGCAGCATACTGGCGGTAACCACCGGCCGCGCGGGTGTGGCGCTCGCGCTCGGCGGCCTCACGTCTCTCGGCATCCGCCAGCGCCAGGCACAACGCCGCGAGCGGCTCCTGCCGCGCACCGACGATCACGCCCCCACCCCCGCAGCGTCCGCGCGGGCATGGACCCAGCGCAGGATCGCCAGCCGTCCGCCGCAGTATTTTTTCGTCTCGTCACACCATGTCTCAGGATGAAGCCCCGGCTGGCCGGTTGAGTGCGCGCGCCACCGGGCTTGTTTGAGGGCGGCGGGCGACATGCCTGCCATCGCCGCCGCGGTTGCGGTGTCGATAGGCGCGAGCCACATCTCTGGACGGGCCTCAGCCAGCCGCTCGATGACGTTCGGGATTTCGGGGGCCGTCAGCCAATCCAACGGCAGGGCTCGCGCGAGGCTGAGCAGGGGGTCACATTCCATGACAAAATCTCCGCGCCCCGCGGGATTTTTAGTCGCTGTTTGAGAGGTGCCGGGGACGCGTACAGGCTGCCTAGCGACCGATTAACATCGGTGTTTCAGCCTGCGAACGGGTGCGCACTGCCCGCTTGGTCAGGTCCCCTTTTGCCGGGCTCGAGGGCCGGGCCGCCGCGATGGTGCGCTCGCGAATAAGACGGGCTACACACAAAGCTTTGGGCTGCCGTATGTCAAGTCCAGCCGATGCCCCCACCAACCACGTGTGTTGCGAACGTTGCAAAATACACTATGTGGCAGGTGTCGGCAGAAGTGGTGTCTTGCCCACAGCGGTCGCCGAGACCTAGTATCCAGCCCGCCGGTCCCCCCTTTCCGACGGGCTGTTTCATTCCCCGGTCCCTGAGCGCTGCTGGTAAATTGCTGGTAAACATCGGCCCACCAAACCGCCATCGCCGTTGTATACTTGAGAAACAGAGCATATCGGCCCCTACCCCACGATCATGATGGGCGACGACCGCGCCGTGGCCGCGACCTATGTGGCCGGGCGGCAGATGGGCGGGGGCACGGGCGACCGGCCTGCCCTTCATCCTGGCACGTAAACCTCCGGGGGAGGCCGAAGGCCGGGGGCAGCGCCCCCTGCCGACGGGCCCGCCGGAGGCGGGACCGGAGAGGAAGGGAATGCGCCCGCAGGGCGCGCCGCCAAACGCGCCTCAGCCGGCCTTCTGCACGGACGCGACGATCTCGTCCACGATCCGGCCCATCAGCGCCTCGTCCTCGGCCTCGGCCATGACCCGGATCAGCGGCTCGGTCCCGGATTTCCGGATCAGCACCCGCCCCGTCCCGTTCAGGCTCGCCTCGCCCTCGGCGATCGCGGCCTGGACCGCCGGATCGCCCAGGGGGTCGGTCCCGGCCGTGTAGCGCACGTTCCTCAACATCTGCGGCACCGACTCGAAGCGGTGCGCAAGCGCGCTCGCCGGCTGACCGGTGCGCACCATCTCGGCCAGGAACTGCAGCGCCGCCATCAGACCGTCGCCGGTGGTGGCGTGGTCCGTCATGACGATATGGCCCGACTGCTCGCCGCCCAGGTTCCAGCCGTGCTGGCGCATCGCCTCGACCACGTAGCGGTCGCCCACGGCGGTGCGGTGCAGCGCAAGGCCCTTGCCTTCCAGGAACCGCTCCAGCCCGAGATTGGACATCACGGTCGCCACCAGCGTGCCATCCTTCAGCCGGTCCTCCGCTGCCCAGCGCTCGGCCAGCAGCGCCATGATCTGGTCGCCATCGGCCTCGGCGCCGGTCTCGTCCAGCAAGATCACGCGGTCCGCGTCACCGTCGAGGCAGATGCCCACATCGGCGCGAATCTCCCGGATGCGCGCGGCGGCGGCCTGCGTCGCGGTCGAGCCCACACCGTCGTTGATGTTGTGTCCATCGGGGGAGACGCCCATCGCCACCACCTCGGCGCCAAGCTCCCACAGCACCTCGGGCGCGGCGCGGTAGGACGCGCCATTGGCGCAGTCGAGCACCACGCGCAGCCCCGACAGGTTGAACCCGGCGGGAAAGGTGCTCTTGACCCGCTCGACATAGCGGAAACGGCCGTCGTCGATGCGCTTGGCCCGTCCGATATGGCCGGCCTGCGCGGGGCGGACCCCGGCCTTCAGAAGCGCCTCGATCTCTTCCTCCGCCGCGTCGGAAAGCTTGAAGCCATCGGGGCCGAAGAACTTGATCCCGTTATCCTCGGCCGGGTTGTGGCTGGCCGAGATCATCACGCCCACATCGGCCCGCATCGACCGGGTGAGCAGCCCCACGGCGGGCGTGGGCACGGGGCCCAGCAGCAGCACGTTCATCCCCGTCGAGGTGAACCCGGCGGTCAGCGCGTTTTCCAGCATGTAGCCCGAAAGCCGCGTGTCCTTGCCGATCACCACCCGGTGCGGCGCGCTGTCGTCGCGGCGAAAGAAACGCCCCGCTGCCGCGCCGAGACGCAGCGCCAGTTCGGCGGTCATCGGATGGGTGTTGGCCCGCCCGCGGACCCCGTCTGTTCCAAAGAGTTCTCGTGCCACGCGCGCGTCTCCCGTGCCCCATTCCCCGTTCACTGCCAGCATACGTCGCTGCCGCTCCCGGCGATCTCAATCAGGACCGGACACGGACCTCCACAATGCGATGGCCTGCCGGTGCGTGTCCATATCATGAACGCGCAGAAACTGAACGCCCTGCGACACCGCCCAGATCGCAAGCCCCGCGGACCCCGGCCCGCGGTCCGCCGCCTTGGGCACGCCGCCCACGCGGCCCACGAACCCCTTGCGCGACGCGCCCAGCAGGATCGGGCAGCCCAGCCCGTGAAACAGCCCGATCCGCGCCATCAGCGCGCGGTTGCCGGCGTCGGTCTTGCCGAAGCCGATGCCGGGATCGACGACGATGGCCTCGCGCGCGACGCCGGCGGCCTCCGCTTGCGCCACCGCGGCCTCAAGCGCGTCGTAGACATCGAGCAGGACGTCACCATAGGCGCCCCGCTCCGCCATGGCTTGCATCGTCTCGGGCGTGCCGATGGAATGCATCAGGATCAGCGGCGCGCCGGAGCGGGCGGCGACATCGGCGAGGCTGGGGTCGAAGCGCAGCCCGGAGACGTCGTTGAGGATATGCGCCCCCGCCTCCAGCCCGGCGCGGGCGACGGCGGATTTGCGCGTGTCGAGGCTCAGGACCATGCCCGGCGCACGCGCGGCCAGCGCCTCGATCACGGGACGGATGCGCGCGATCTCCTCGGCTTCGGGCAGCTCCGCCGCGCCGGGGCGGGTCGATTCGCCGCCGATATCGATCAGGTCGGCCCCTTCGGCCACCATGGCCTCCGCCCGCACGACCGCGACGGCCGCATCGGCATGAACGCCGCCGTCCGAGAAACTGTCGGGCGTCACGTTCAGGATGCCCATCAGCCGCGGCACGTCCAGCGCAAGCCCCGCCACCGGCGCGCGCGGCCGCGTCAGCCGCTCGAGCACAGGCGCGGGGATCTCCGACGCGGCCAGGATTTCGGGCGCCCTCCCGCGCGAGAGATGCTCGACCTCGGAGAAGCGCGCCCAGCCCCCGGCCAGCGGCAGCGCGCCCGGGCGGGTGGCCGGGTCGGTTTCGGGAATGGGGCGAAAGTAGTCGGTCATGATCCCCGGTTACCGTGCGTCCGGATGCGCGACGAGCCCGAGTCTTGTCGCAGACCCTGTCGAAAATGCCAATTGACGGGGCCGCAACCCATCGTAAACATTACGTAATGAAATCGCCCTACCCATTCAGGACCCGCCATCTTGTCGGTCGCGAACCGTCGGAAGCCGACGCCACGGTCTATGGGCGCGTTTATGGCGCGCTCGGAGAAAGGGAGTTGCAGCGCAACCTGCAAGACCAGGCCAGGCATTTCGTGGCGCCCTGGACGCTGCAGGTCGGCGGCCGCGACGTGGGTGTGGGTGGCTTCCGCCTCGGCTTCGGCGCGGATGAGGGGATCGAACTGATGCTGTCGCTCACGCCGGACGTGCCGCAGGTGGGGCTCGCGGGCGAATTCCTGACCGACGCGATCCTGTTCGTGGAGGGCACATTGCGCGCCGATCGGGTTTTCACCTTCGCCGACAGCGAAACGACCCTGTCCGTGCGCATGCTCCGCGACGCGGCATTTCACGATACGGGCCCCGCGCCGGTCCCGGGTCGGCCGGATCGCCGGATCATGCGCTGGACGTCAGCCAGCCCGGTGCGGGCATAGACCCGGCAGCGATCGCGACCCGGTTCTCCGGCACTGTTGCACTTTCCGGCAGCGGGTGGCGCGGGCCTCCGATCTCCAGCACCGCGCGCGCGTCGAAGGCCTCCGCCAGCCAGTAGGCGAGCGCCAGCGACGCGGTCACATGGCCCTCGGGCCCCTGCACGGCGTCGAGGACCAGTTTCGAGGGAGCCCAAACGCTGATCCCGCCGTGGCGCATGGCCCAGTCGAGCTCGGTCCGGGTCTCCACCACGACACAGCGCGGGTCACGCGCGGCGAGGCACCACGCGCCCTGTTCGATGGCCAGAAGGTCGATCCGGCGTTGCGGCATGGCGTGACCGGCGCGCGGCACCTCCACGGCGGGGCGATCCACGCACAGGATCAGCGGCGCGCCTTCTGCCTGCAGAGCGTCCAGAAGCGCGCCCAGATCGTCGCGCGCCGCGGCCTCGTTGGACAGGAACACCACGACCGGATGGGGGGCGTGTTCCTGCAGAAGGCGCAGACGCCGGCGGCCTTTCGGTGCCTCGCGCACGATCTCGACGCCCAGCGTGTAGGGGCCCCGGTCGAGCTTCCCGATGCGCACGAAGACGCGGGCCGCGAGCGGATGGGCCAGAATGCCGTCGGCGATGCGCGAGGCCAGCGTCTCGAGCAGGTTCACGCGTTCAGCCTCGAGCGCCGCGTCGATGGCCTCGACGATGGTGTCGTAGGACAGGATGCGGTCCACGTCGTCGGCGGCACTCTCGGCGCGCGTCTCGACCTCGACGACCACGTCGAAGCGGATCGTCTGCGTCACGCCGCGCTCGGCCTGGAAGGCGCCGATCTCGACCTTGCGCAGGTGCTCGGTCATCGAGATGCGGTCGCGCGGCGCGCCGGACGCGGTGGCCTTGGCGCGTTCGGACGGGTGGGAGAAGGCGGTTGGCAGATCGTCGGTCATGGGGCCGCCCTAACACGGGGAGGCCGCGCGCCAAAGACGCCAAGCGTCATCGCCGGGCCGGAACGCGACGCCGGGTGCGGCGTTTCAGTATTGCTGGCGGTAGAAGACGTGCACCCCGTATTCGGCGGTGCGGGGGTAGACGCGCGACCAGCGCGGATCGACCCAGTCGGCATGGTAATGGGTGGCGCCCCCGGTCAGGTCACGCGGCGCGCCGTCGAGCATGATGCGCGCGATGTGGCCCAGACGGTGGAGCGCCCGCGCATCCGCCATCTCTTCGGGGTGGCCGTCGCAGGTATACGTGAACTGGCAGGCAAAACGCCGGCCCGTGCCTTCGTTAACCACATCGCAAACACTGTCGGGATAATTGGCGTGGTCGACACGATTGAGGATGACTTCCGCCACCGCGTACTGGCCCTCGATGGGTTCGCCGCGCGCCTCGAAATAGAGCGCTTCGGTCAGGCAATGCCATTCGTCGCCGCCGCGCGGGCTGGTCAGACCGTCCAGTTCCGACACGGACATGATGCGCGGGTCGTCGCCCGAGGGGGCCACATACGGCGATCCGAGGCGGCGTAGACGCATCTCGGACAGAGTGGAGAGGGAGGCCATCTCGACCCCCATGAGGCCCCCGAGGCGCCCCGAGATGCCGCCATCGGGCGCGGTCGACGTGGACAGGGTCACATCGGCCACGGCAGGCGACGCCAAGGACGCACCCAACATTGCAAGGCCCGCAGCCCAGGCGGCCAAAGCAAGTCGTCTCGACATGTTACCCCTTCCGGGCGGACTTGACGTCCGCTCTCGACATAGTGGTGATTCGCAACTGTTTAGACCGAATCGTGCTCAGGCCCAAACCGACACCGAATCTAGCGTTAGCCACTCATGACCACGCAAAGAGTTGTTAGCATTTCGTAAACAATCAGGACCCGACGTCAAGGTCAGGGTGAATGTCGCCGTCCAAATCCCTGTCCGCGATGGATAATTGTGCCGCGGCCAATTTTGCCACCGGCACCCGGAAGGGCGAACAGCTGACATAATCGAAGCCCGCACGGCGGCAGAACCCGATCGAATCGGGATGCCCCGCATGCTCGCCGCACATCGACAGCATCACGTCCGGCCGTGCCGAGCGCCCCCGCGCCGCCCCGAGCAGAAGCAATTCGCCCACCCCGTCGAGGTCGAGCTGCTGGAACGGGTCCTCCTCGAACACGCCCTGCTGCACATAGGCCGACATGAAGCGGCCCGCGTCGTCCCGGCTGAGTCCGTAGGTCATCTGCGTCAGGTCGTTGGTGCCGAAGGACAGGAACGCGGAATGTTCCGCGATCTCGCCCGCGCGCAGCGCGGCGCGCGGCGTTTCAACCATGACGCCGAGCCTGTAGGCGAAATCCTTGCCCGTCTCGGCGCGCACGGCGGCCGCGATCGCATCGACGCGGCCCTTGACCAGTTCCACCTCGCGCCGGGCCGACACCAGCGGGATCATGATCTCGGGCACGACGGGCGCCCCCTTCGTCGAGGCGCGGATCGTCGCCTCGAAGATCGCGCGGGCCTGCATCTCGTAGATCTCGGGCACGGTGATGCCCAGCCGCACGCCGCGCATGCCCAGCATGGGATTGTATTCCTGCAGGCTCTCGATCCGCGCCGACACGCGGGCCAGCGGCAGGTCGAGCGCCTCGGCCAGCGTGCGGATCCCCTCCCGGTCGCCGGGCAGGAACTCGTGCAGCGGCGGGTCGAACAGGCGGATGCAGACGGGCTGGCCCTGCATGATCTGGAAAAGCTCGGTGAAATCGTCGCGCTGCATCGGCAGCAGAAGCTCCAGCGCCGCGGCCCGGTCGGCGGGATTCTCGGCGAAGATCATCTCGCGCATCACCGTCAGGCGCGCCGGATCGAAGAACATGTGCTCGGTCCGGCAGAGCCCGATCCCGTCCACGCCGAAACGCTGCGCCATCGCCGCGTCCTCGGGCGTGTCGGCATTGGCGCGCACGCCGATGTCGCGCGCCAGATCGGCCCAGTCCATCAGCGTGGCGAAGGCGCCGCCAAGCGCCGGTTCCACCATCTCGGCCGCGCCCACCAGCACCTCGCCGGAGGTGCCGTCGACGGTGATGATATCGCCCTCGTGGAACACCTTGCGGCCGGGCACGGTCAGGGTCTTCTTGCGCTGGTCGAGTTGCAGCCGCGTGGCCCCGGTGACGCAGGGCAGGCCCAACCCCCGCGCGATCACCGCGGCATGGGAGGTCGTGCCGCCGCGTTCCGTGAGGATGCCTTCGGCCGCGTGCATGCCGCGGATATCCTCGGGGCTGGTCTCGCGGCGCACGAGGATACAGGGCTCGCCCTGCGCGGCAGAGGCCTGGGCGGCGGCGGCGGAGAACACGATGCGACCGGTGGCGGCGCCGGGGGCGGCCGCGATCCCGCGCGTCAGGACATCACGTTCGGACTCTGCGGACACCTGGCGGTGCAGTAGCTGGTTGAGCGTGTTGGGCGGAATGCGCCGCAGCGCCTCGTCGCGGTCGATCACGCCCTCCTCGGCCAGCCCGATGGCGATGGCGACATCGGCCCGGGCCGAGCGCGGCGCGCGCACCGCGTCCAGCACCCGAAGCTCGCCATCCATCAGCGTGAACTCGATCTGCATCTCCTCGCGCAGGCGCTGGCGCACCAGCGCGCCGAAGCGGCGAAGCTCGGCCACCTGAGCGGGCGCGTCATCCTCCAGCGCGGGGCCGCGGGCATCCGTCTCGATGAACATCGCCTCGGACCGGGACAGCGCCGCGCGCCCCTGCCCCTGCGGCAGATAGCGGCCGGTGACCTGCGGCGCGCCGGTGTCGGAACTGATGAACTGCACCACGCCGGCCCCGGAAAGACCCTTGCCCGGCCCGCGCGCCATGCGCTGCACCACAAGGCCGAGCCCGGCATCGGGCGGCGCGCCCTGCGCCTGCCGCAAGAGCCGCGCGCTGGTGCCTTCCCATGCGCGCGCCATGCTGCGCAGCACTTCGCTGAGCTGGGTGGCGGGATCCTGGGGAAACGCCTCCTCCATCTCGTCCTCGTAATGGGACTTGGCCAGCCGCGGGGTCATCGGCCCGTCGAACCCGTCCGGTTCGAGCCGCATGACATTGACGGCATAGGCGCGGATGAAGCCGACATAGAAGGCATCCGCGGTATCGCGCCCGAAGGTCTCGGCCAGACGCTCATGCACCGCGTCGTTCATCCCGATGTTCAGGATCGTGCCCGGCCCGCCCCAGTCCTGCGCCGCGCTGGAGGAGCGCACGGAAACCAGCGCACCGTCGCCGAACACGCCCACCAGCGCCGCCATGTCCGGCAGACGGCCCTGCGCGATGGCGCGCACCGTGTCGAAGGGCAAGGCCACCGTCATCGGCACCGGCAATTCGAGCCGGATCAGCCGCTGCAGGCACTTCGCGCGGTTGCCGTGCCGCTCGGTCCTGATCTCGGCGGTATGCGTGATTTCGGTGAAGTCGGGGGTCGTGAGCATGATGCCGTCCGGAATGCCCGCGCGTTTGCGGTTGCAGCATAGAACATACAACCCATGCGCGACCTGTCCAGTTTACCGGACATCGCGGCGGTGCGGCGTATTGGAACGTTACAATCGCATCACTGTCGCGACCCAGCTGCGCGCAGCTAGCCCGACAGCTTGCCCAGATCGGCCACCTGTTCGCAGGTTTGCACGATCTGATGCAGCAAATTCAACCGGTTGCGGCGCAAGATCTGGTTGTCGGCATTGACCTGCACCGCCTCGAAGAATGCGTCGATGGGACCGCGCAGCGCGGCCATGTGGCCCATGGCTGCGGCGAAATCCTCGGCCTCCAGCGCAGGCGCGATCCGGGCGGTTGCGGTTTCAAGCGCAGCGAAAAGCGCCCGCTCCTCCTGGGTCTCGGCGAATTTCGGGTCGGCGCCGAAACGGTACTCGACGCCATCCTTCTCCTCGGCCTGGGCCAGGATATTGGCCGCACGGCGATAGCCCTGCACGAGGTTCTCGCCCTCGGGCGTCCTGAGAAAGTCCTGCAGCGCGCGGGCGCGGGACACGACGAGCGCGAGATCATCGACCGGCGGCTTCGACAGTGCGGCGTCGATCACGTCATGGGTGATGTTTTCGGCGCGGAGATGGACCTTGAGACGGTCGTGGAAGAAGGCCAGCAGGTCCGTCGACAGGTCCGGCACCCGGTCGCCCACCGTGTGCAGGACCGAACCGTCGCTGAGGTCATGGGCCGTGCCGGCCTCCCGCAGCCGGTCGAGCACCGCGCGATAGGCCGATCCGAACACGCCGTGATGGGCGATCTCGTCGACGATCTCCTCGAGCGTGTCGATCACCCCATCGCCCGCCCTCGGTCGATGGATGGTGATCTTGTGCCGGACGATCTGCCGGTCGATCAGAGGGTAGAGCCGCAGGCGCAGGTGATTGTCGACAAGGATGCGGATCACCCCCAGCGCCGCCCGGCGCAGCGCGAACGGGTCCTTCGATCCCGTCGGCTTCTCGTCGATGGCCCAGAAGCCGGTCAGCGTGTCGATCTTCTCGGCCAGCGCCACGGCGACCGACAGCGGCGCGGTCGGCACGTCGTCGGAGGGGCCGAGCGGCTGGTAATGTTCCTGCGCCACGGCGGCGATCCCGGGCGGATGGCCCGCCGCCTCGGCATAGTAGCGGCCCATGGTGCCCTGAAGCTCGGGAAACTCGAACACCATCTCGGAATGGAGGTCGGCCTTGGCGATGCGCGCGGCCGTGCGCGCCTGTTCGGGGTCGGCGCCGATCAGCGGCGCGATCTCGGCCGACAGGTCCGCGATCCGGTCGACGCGGTCCGCGACGGAGCCGAGGCGCCGCTCGAAGGTCACCGATTTCAGGGCCTCGGTCCAATCGCCCATACCGGCCTTGGCCACGCGCAGGTCATTGTCCCAGAAGAATTTCGCATCCGACAGGCGGGCGGAGAGAACCTTTTGATTTCCCGCCAGAATCGTCGCGCCGTGATCCGTTGTTTCGCGATTGGCAACAGTGACGAAGCGCTCGATCCGCCCGCTGGCAGGGTTGCGGACCGAAAAGAATTTCTGATGCTCCTTCATCGAGGTCCGAAGCACCTCGGGCGGCAGGTCGAGGAAATCCGCCCCGATCTCGCCCATCAGCACCACGGGCCATTCCACAAGCCCCGCGACCTCGGCCAGAAGGCCCCTGTCCTCGACCACCTCCAGCCCGGCGGCGAAGGCGAGGTTCGTGGCGTCGTGCCAGATCGCGTCGGCCCGTGCCTGTGGGTCGAGGATCACCTTCGCGGCGCGCAGTTTCGCCTCGTAATCCTCGAAGGCGGTCACGTTGAGCCGCCCCGGCGCCATGAAACGGTGGCCCTCGGTCGTGTCGCCCGAGGCGATGCCGTCCACGTCGAAGGGCACGACGGTCGCGCCGGCCTCGTCGCTCAGGATGCACAGGATCGAGTGCAGTGGCCGCACCCAGCGCAGCGACCCCGCGCCCCATCGCATGGATTTCGGCCACGGGAAATCCCGCACGACCTGCGGCACGACCTCGGCCACGATCTCGGCGGCGGGGCGGCCGGTCTTCGTCACCTTCGCGAACCAGACCTGCCCCTTCTTGTCGTCGCGCGCCTCGAGTTGGTCCTTCGTCAGGCCGGTGGCGCGCAAGAACCCCTCCAGCGCCTTTTCCGGGGCATCGGTGCGGGGGCCCTTGCGTTCCTCGGTCACCGTGGGGCTTTGCGCGCTGAGCCCCTCCAGCGCCAGCGTCAGGCGGCGCGGCGTGGCATAGGCGCCGGCGGCGGCATAGGTCAGCCCCGCCTCGACCAGAGCATCGGTGACAAGGCGCCTGAGGTCCTCGGACGCGCGCGCCTGCATCCGGGCGGGAATTTCCTCGGAAAAGAGTTCCAGCAGAAGGTCGGGCATCGGGCGTATCCAGCGGTTCGGGGGTCCGGGCGTCTGTCGGGTCGGTGTATCGCGTGTCGGCGCGACGGGGGCAACCGGCTTGGCGGCTATTCCAGCGATCCGTTCAGCTGGTGCCAGCCATAGGCGCGACCGTCGGGAAAGATCGCCAGCACCCGGTCGACGCCCGCCCGCGCCTCGCGCTCGGCGAGAACGGCTTCGGCTTCCCCCGCCTCCAGCGCAGCGCCGATGGCCTCGGCGTCGAAACACTCGAACCACGCGGGCGCGACCAGTGGCGTCGGCTCATCATAGGGCGCGCCCCTGAGCGCCGTCCCCACCCCCGCCTCATCGAGCGTGAAGCAGACGCGGAAGCGCAGCGGCGAGGTATCGGCGTCGATCCCCTCGAAATCGCCGGGCGCAAGCGGCAGCACCTCGCCCGTGAGCGTGGTGACGACAATGTCGGCGCTCTCGATGGGCGCATAATAGGCGCGGGTCTGGAAATACCATTGCGCCGCCGCGAAAACGGCGGTCACGCCGAGGATGGCGACGACAAGCCAGCGGCCAGAGGTCATGCGGCCTCGCCCGTCCAGCCCCCGGCCTCCGTCGCCACGAAGGCGTCGGCGCAGAGCTTGGCCAGCGCGCGGACCCGGCCGATATAGGCCTGCCGCTCGGTCACCGAGATCACGCCGCGCGCGTCGAGCAGGTTGAACAGGTGGCTGGCCTTGATGCACTGGTCGTAGGCCGGGTGCGCCAGAACGATGCGCTTGCCCGTGCGCGGGTCGTCATGGGGCTCGGCGAGAAGGCGCTGGCACTCGGCCTCCGCGTCATCGAAATGGCGCAGCAGCATCTCGGTTTCGGCGGCGTCGAAGTTGTGGCGGGAATATTCCTCCTCCGTCTGGCGGAAGACATCGCCATAGCTCAGCGCGATGGGCGCGTCGGGGTCGTTGAAGGGCATGTCCATGACATGGTCGATGCCCAGCACATACATCGCCAGCCGCTCCAGCCCGTAGGTCAGCTCGCCCGAGACGGGGTGGCAGTCATGGCCGCCGACCTGCTGGAAATAGGTGAACTGGCTGACCTCCATCCCGTCGCACCAGACCTCCCAGCCGAGGCCCCATGCGCCAAGCGTGGGGCTTTCCCAGTCGTCCTCGACGAAGCGGATGTCGTGGATGTCCAGATCGATCCCGATCGCGGCCAGAGAGCCGAGGTAGAGATCCTGCAGGTCCGGCGGGCTGGGTTTGATGAGAACCTGGTACTGGTAGTAATGCTGCAGCCGGTTGGGGTTTTCGCCGTAGCGGCCATCGGTGGGGCGGCGCGAAGGCTGCACATAGGCCGCGGCCCAGGGTCTGGAGCCCAGCGAACGCAGCGTGGTCGCCGGGTGGAAGGTGCCCGCGCCCACTTCCATGTCGTAGGGCTGCATGATCGCGCAGCCCTTCTCCGCCCAGTATCTCTGCAGCCGCAGGATGATCTCCTGAAAGCTGCGCGGGCGGGTCGTCTTTTCGGCGTCTGGCATGGCGTCAGGGTCCGGCGCGTTGGGCATGAGGGGAGCTTGCGCGTCTCTCTAGGGCGTGGCCGGGGTGGGGTCAATCGCGGCCCGGACCCCGCGGATGGCGCAGGAGCGCCACAGAACATCGCCAAGTCGCGCGCTTCGGCTGGTGCATCGCCCGCCCGCTCTGCTAACGTTCCGCGTGACGGCGCTTTCGTGCGGGGCGGACCCGGGCGGAGCGGAGCAGTGTTTTGAAAACGACGGGATAATCGACGCGATGCTGACGAGCTTTCTCCGGGGTCTGGCGGCCCTGACGTTGACCCTTGGCCTGTGCATGATCGTGACGCCGGGCCCCGCCCGCGCGCAGGACCCGACCGAACGGGTCTGGATCCAGATCGAAAGCTACGCGGCGATGGGCAACACCGAGGCGCGGATCAGGACCTACACGCCCGAATTCGACAATGTGAACGGGTTCAACGCGGGCGGCTTCTACGCCATCACGCTCGGCCCCTACGTCCGCGCCGAGGCGCAGCGCGTTCTGGCCGAGCTTGTCGCGGCGGGCCGCATCCCGTCCGACAGCTTCATCCAGCCGCGCACCGCCTACAACTCGCAGTTCTTCCCCATCGGCGAGGACCGTCTTGATGGCGGTGTCGCCGCCGCGCCCGCCCCGGAGGCGGCGCCGGAAGCAGCCCCGGAGATCGTGGGCGCCGCGCCCGAACCGGAGGTCGAACCCATTGCCTCGGGTGCGCCCGAACCCGAAGCCGCGCCCGAGCCGGAACCGGAACCCGAGCCCGTGCCCGAAGTCGTTGTCGTGCAGGAGGAAACCCCCGATCAGGCGCGCCAGAGCGAGGCACAGCTGACCCGCGAGGAACGCGACGCCCTGCAGGTCGCGCTGCAGTATTTCGGTTTCTACCAGGGCGGCATCGACGGCGCCTTCGGCCCGGGCACGCGGGGGGCCATGACCGACTGGCAGATCGCGCGCGGGCTGGAGCCGAGCGGTGTGCTGACCACGCGGCAGCGGGCGCAATTGCTCGACGAATACGAAACCGAACTCGCACGGCTGGGCTATGCGCAGGTCACCGACGCGACGGCGGGTATCGACGTGGTCCTGCCCATGGGCATGGTCGCCTTCGAGGAATACAACTTCCCCTTCGCCCGCTACACGCCGATCAATGACAGCGGGCTGACGGTCCTGCTGATCAGCCAGCCGGGCGACCACGCCACGCTTTTCGGTCTTTACGAGATCATGCAGACGCTGGAGATCGTGCCGCTCGACGGTGAGCGCGAACGCGGCCGTGACAGTTTCCTGCTGACCGGGCGGAGCGACAGCCTGCGCAGCCATACCGAGGCGCGCGTGACCGCCGGCGCCGTCAAGGGCTTTTCCGTGATCTGGGAACCCGAGCGCGACACGGACGTGGAACAGATCATCGAGCGCATCCGCGAGACCATCGACTATTTCCCCGGTACGCTCGACCCCGCCTTCGCGCCGGAGAACGCAGGTGAGGATATCGACCTCGTCTCGGGCTTCGAGGTGCGGCGGCCGGAACTGGTGCGCTCGGGCTTCTTCGTCGACGCCTCCGGCACGGTGCTGACCACGACCGAGGCCATCACCGGCGCGACCGGGCAATGCGACCGCATCCTGATCGACAACGCCTATCCCGCAAGCGTCGCCTTCCGCGACGACGCGCTGGGTCTGGCCGTCCTGCGCCCCGAGCAGGCGCTGGCACCACTGGCCTTCGCGCGCATCGCGCCCGACCCGGGCCGCATGCGCAGCGATATTGCCGTGGCGGGCTTTCCCTTTGACGGCGCATTGTCCTATGCCTCGACGACCTTCGGCAGCATCTCGGCGCTGGAAGGCGTGGATGGCGAGGCCTGGATGCAGCGGCTCGACCTGACCACCGGCGACAGCGAGGCGGGCGGGCCGGTGCTCGACGCCTCGGGCGCGGTTCTGGGCATGGTGCTTCCGGGGACGGCCGGTCAGAGAATGCTGCCCGACGAGGTGACGCTTGCGCTCCGCTCCGACAGCCTGATCGGGGCCATGGCCTCGGCCGGTGTGCCGCTGCAGACGGCCGCATCGGCGGGCACCACGCTCAACCGCGACCAGCTGGCGCGGCTGGGCGCCGACATCGCCGTGCGCGTGAGCTGCTGGAACTGAACCGCACGGGCCTTGGCCCATCCCTTCCGCCGCCCGGTTGGCGAACGGGCGGCGGCGCCCTTCCCCTTGCAGCCCCCCGCGATATGTTGCACGACGGCACGGCACCGAAACTTCCCCCATCACGCCCGAGGACAACATGGCAGACGGCAGCTTGAGCATGGACGCGAAACCGACCGAGGAAATCTCGGTGCGCGAGGTGTTCGGCATCGACAGCGATATGCGGGTCAAGGGTTTCCCGGAGCGCACCGACCGCGTTCCGGCGATCGACACGACCTACAAGTTCGATCCCGACACGACGCTGGCGATCCTCGCGGGCTTCGCCCACAACCGCCGCGTAATGATCCAGGGCTATCACGGCACTGGCAAATCGACGCATATCGAACAGATCGCCGCGCGGCTGAACTGGCCCTGCGTGCGCGTGAACCTCGACAGCCACATCTCCCGGATCGACCTGATCGGCAAGGACGCGATCAAGCTGCGCGACGGCAAGCAGGTGACCGAGTTCCACGAGGGCATCCTGCCCTGGGCGCTGCGCAACCCCGTGGCCATCGTCTTCGACGAATACGACGCGGGCCGGGCCGACGTGATGTTCGTGATCCAGCGCGTGCTGGAACATGACGGCAAGCTGACGCTTCTCGACCAGAACGAGATCATCACGCCCAACCCGTGCTTCCGCCTTTTCGCGACCGCGAACACCGTGGGCCTCGGCGACACGACCGGCCTTTATCACGGCGTGCAGCAGATCAACCAGGCGCAGATGGACCGCTGGAGCCTCGTGGCGACGCTGAACTATCTCAGCCATGACGCCGAGACGGCGATCGTTCTGGCCAAGAACCCGCATTACAACACCGACAAGGGGCGCCGCACCGTCTCCCAGATGGTCACGGTCGCCGACCTGACGCGCACGGCCTTCATGAACGGAGAGCTTTCCACCGTCATGAGCCCCCGGACGGTCATCAACTGGGCCCAGAACGCCGAGATCTTCCGCGACGTGGGCTATGCCTTCCGCGTGTCCTTCCTCAACAAGTGCGACGAGCTCGAACGCCAGACGGTGGCGGAGTTCTACCAGCGCTGCTTCGACGAGGAACTCCCCGAAAGTGCGGCGAGCATGAGCCTGGGCTGACCGCACGTCAGGCGCGTCCGCCTCCTTAATTCCGCCGCCATGATCCGCTACCCCGGCCGCCATGCGCAGCCTCTGGACATTGCGGCGGATGACGCCGTCACGGATCGCGGCCCACCTGCTGCTGGCCGCAGCCGGGCTGATCGCCGCCTGTCAGACCCCCCAGATGAGCGCGCCGAAAGCCTCGGGCGCGGCGGTCTCGGCCCCGACCTGCCGCGTGACCTCGGTGGTGGATGGCGACACGGTGGACATGAATTGCGCGGGATACGGCGCGTTCCGCGCGCGGCTCACGGGTTTCGACACGCCCGAGTCGTTCGAGCCCGGCTGCGCCGCCGAGGCGCGGGTCGCGCGGCAGGCCACGGCGCGGCTGCGGACGCTGGTGGCGAACGCCCGGACGGTGGAGCCGCGCATCGGCGAGATGGACCGCTACGGACGCCGCTTGGTGCGGCTCTCGCTCGACGGGCGGGACGTGGGCGCGGTGCTGATCTCCGAGGGGCTGGCGGTGCCCTATCGCGGCGGGCGGCGCATCGACTGGTGCGCGCGCCTGACCTGACCGTCCCGCGTTGACGCCGCCGCGCGGTCCCGCCAAGGTCCGCCCATGACGTATCCCAGCCCCGACGACATCACAGCCGCCGCCGCCCGCATCGCCGGCCGCGTGCGCAAGACCCCGATCCTGAGCGTGGAGGCCGGCGCGCTCGGCCTGCCCTACCCCGTCATGCTGAAGCTGGAGCACACGCAGGTGACCGGCTCCTTCAAGGTGCGCGGCGCGTTCAACACCATGCTCAGCCGCGAGGTGCCCGAAGCCGGCGTCGTCGCGGCCTCTGGCGGCAATCACGGTGCGGCCGTGGCCTATGCCGCGACCGAGCTTGGCCATGCCTCGCGCATCTACGTGCCGAAAGCCATCGCCAAGGAGGAAAAGCTGCGCCGCATGCGCATGTTCGGCGGCGAGGTGATCCTGACCGGGGGCAGCGTCGCGGATTGCATGGCCGAATACGCCGCCGCCGCCGAAAGCTCGGGCGCGCTGTCGGTGCATCCCTATGACACCGAATGGACGCTGGCGGGCCAGGGCACCGTCGCGCGGGAGTTCGAGGAACAGGCGGGCGGGCCGGGGTCGATCGACACGATCCTTGTCGCCACGGGCGGGGGCGGCCTGATCGGCGGGATCGCTGCGTGGTTCGGGGACCGTGTGAACGTGGTCTCGGTCGAGACCGAAGGCACCGACACGCTGTCGCGCTCGCTGAAGGAAGGCCCCGAGATCGACGTCTCCGCCACCGGGGTCGCGGCCGGCTCGCTGGGGGGCCCGCGCCTTGGCGTGACGTCGTGGGAGGTGATCCGCGACCGGGTGAAAACCGCCATCGTCCTGCCCGATGCGGAGGTCTATGCCGCGGCAAGAACCCTGTGGGAGGCCACGCGGCTCGTGGGCGAACCGGGCGCGGCGGTGGCGCTGGCCGCCCTGACCTCGGGCGCCTACACGCCCGCAGCAGGCGAGCGCGTGGCGGTGCTGATCTGCGGCGGCAATGCGGATGTCGACTGGTTCATGGAATGAGGGCGGCGCGCGCGGGCGCCCTTGCCGCCGTTGTCTGCCTCGGCCCCGCGCCGGCATCCGCGCAACCGGCCCCGTTCGAGGCGGCGATGGAGGAGGCTCTGTCAGAAGCGGGCCTTGCCGCACCGCTGATCCGCTGCACGGCGCTGTTCCGCGCCTTCCGGCTCCATGGCGGGGAGGGGACCCCGCTGGGCGAGAGCGCGGCCGCGCGGGAGGCGGATCTCGCGGCGACCAGCGTGGCGATCTGGCAGAGCGATACGGGCACGGGCGGGACCGAGGCCGCGGTCGAGGCGATCGTGCCGATGGTCGGCGCGGCAACGGACCTTTTTCTCGCGCGCATGGGCGCCAATCTGGACGCGGGCGGCGGGGTGTTCGACCCCGACCTCGAGACCGAGCTCGTCTATTGCGTGGCCTTGCAGGACGAAATCGCGGCGCAGGGCGAAGACTGAAGGGCGAAGACTGATCGGCACGGAGCGTGTGGCGGCGCGCGAACGCACCTTGCCCTCCCCCCTCCGGCACGCCACATTCCGCCCATGAGCAAATCGCAGAGCGACAACCCCGCAGAACCGTTCAAGAAGGCGCTGGCCGAGGCCACGCGCGTGATGGCGGACGACCCGGATCTGGTGGTCAGCTACTCGGTCGACCCGCCGGGGCTGGCCACCGATACCGTGCGCCTGCCGCAGGTCAGCCGCCGGATGACCCGCGACGAGGTGCTTCTGGCCCGCGGAACGGCCGACGCACTGGCGCTGCGCCACCGCTACCATGACCCCGCGACCGCGGCGCGTTACGCGCCCACCGGCGCCATGGCGCGCGATCTGATGGACGCGATGGAGAGCGCCCGCTGCGAGGCCGTGGGCGCGCGCGACATGCCCGGCACCGCGGGCAATATCGACGCCAAGATCGGCAACGACGCCCGCCGCAAGGGCTACGGCGAGATCCGCGAGGCCTCCGCCGCGCCGCTGGCCACCGCCGCGGGCTACCTGATCCGGCACCTTGCCACGGGCCGCGACCTGCCGCCCGAGGCGGCCAATGTCATGGAACTCTGGCGCGGCTATATCGAGGACCGCTGCGGCGGCACGCTCGAGGATCTCGAGGTCGTGATGAAGGACCAGTCGGCCTTCGCCCGCTTCGCCCGCCGCATGATCGACGACCTCGGCTATGGCGACCAGCTGGGCGACGACCCCGACGAGATGGACGACGAGGGCGAGGACGAGGGCACCGAGGATCAGCAGGAGGAAAGCCCCGAGTCCACCGGCGAAGATGACAGCCAGGAGGACGACGCCGAGGCCAGCCCGGAGCGCAGCCAGGAGCAGCAGCAGGACGCCGCCCAGGCCCAGGTCGACATGGACGACAGCGCCGACATGGAAGAGGCCGAGCAGCAGGAACTGCCCGAGGGCGAGGCACCGCTGGAACCGCCGCCGCCGCCCGCCCATTCCGAGGCCGACCCGGCCTATACCGTCTTTTCAACGGCCTATGACGAGGAAATCGAGGCCCAGGACCTTGCCGAACCGCAGGAGCTCGAACGCCTTCGCGCCTATCTCGACCAGCAGCTCGAGCCGCTCAAGGGCGCCGTGAGCCGGCTGGCCAACAAGCTCCAGCGCCGGCTTCAGGCGCAGCAGAACCGCAGCTGGGATTTCGACCGCGAGGAAGGCATCCTCGACGCCGGACGCCTTGCGCGCGTGGTGGCCAACCCCACGACGCCGCTGAGCTTCAAGATCGAGAAGGACACGGAGTTCCGCGACACTGTCGTGACGCTGCTTCTGGACAATTCCGGCTCCATGCGGGGGCGGCCCATCTCGATCGCGGCGATCTGCGCCGATGTGCTCGCGCGCACGCTGGAGCGCTGCGGCGTGAAGGTCGAGATCCTGGGCTTCACCACCCGCGCGTGGAAGGGCGGCCGCGCGCGCGAGGACTGGCTGGGCGCGGGCCGCCCGCAGCAGCCCGGACGCCTGAACGACCTGCGCCACATCGTCTACAAGCCCGCCGACGCGCCATGGCGCCGCGTGCGCGACAACCTCGGCCTGATGATGAAGGAGGGGCTTCTGAAGGAGAACATCGACGGCGAGGCGCTGGAATGGGCGCATCGGCGGATGATCGGGCGGCCCGAGGCGCGCAAGATCCTGATGGTGATCTCCGACGGGGCGCCGGTGGACGACTCGACCCTTTCGGTCAACCCCGCGAATTACCTCGAAAAACACCTGCGCGACGTGATCGCCATGGTCGAGCGGCGCAAGGCGGTGGAGCTTCTGGCCATCGGCATCGGACATGACGTGACGCGCTATTACGAACGCGCGGTGACGATCACCGATGCCGAGCAGCTGGCCGGGGCCATCACCGAACAGCTTGCAGGCCTCTTCGACAGCGACCCGAGAGCGCGGGCGCGCGTGATGGGGATGAAGCGGGCGAGCTGACGCGACAGGCCCGGAGGCTGCCGATGACCGCCAGACCCATGTTCGCCGGAGCCAGTTCCGCGCTCTCGGCCATGTTGGCGGCGGTCGCGATGCTGGCTTGGGCCATGCCGACGGGCAATGTTGCGGGCCCTCTGGCGCGAGTGCTCGAAGGCTACGCCCCGTGGCTCCTTGGCGCGGCGCTGGTCCCCGCGCTCCTTTGCGCGGGGCTGGGCGCGCGGCGAACTGGCGCGGCCCTGACGCTCCTGATCGCGGCGGGCGGGGTCTTGCAGGTCCGCGACTATCGCGAGGTGACCCGGCCCCTCGATCCGGCGCGCGAGGCCGATCTGAGCGTTCTGTTCTTCAACGCCCTGGCAGGGAACGACGCCAATGGCGCGCGGATCGTCGAGGTCGCGATCGGCACGGGTGCGGATATCCTCGTCTTCGCCGAGGCCGAGGCGCTTGTGGGCGAACGCGATGCGCTCAGCGACACCTATGAATTCGTCTCGCCCTGCACGGATGAGGCCTGCGCGCTCCTGATCGCTACGAACCTTCCCGTGATCCGGTCCTGGCGGCTGGACCTCAACCCCGCCTGGGACGGGCGCTACGCGGTGACCGAAGTGGAGGTGCCCGATCACGGTCCCGTCTTCATCGCTGCCGCCCACCTGGCGAAGCCGTGGATGTCCGGCATCGCGGAGCCGGAACTTGCGCAAATGACGGCACAACTGAACTGGCTGACGGGTCCGTCGGTGGTCGTGGGCGATTTCAACATGCCGCCGTGGAGCCGGCCGATGCGCGGGATTCTGGGCGAAACCGGTTTTCGCGCCATTCGCGGAGGGCCTGCGACATGGCCGGCATCCGCGCCCGCCCCCATGCGGCTTCCCATCGACCATGTGCTCATCCGCGAGGAGGTCGCGGTCACCTCGGTCGTACCCTTCGGCGAGGGGCTGGGGTCCAACCATCTGGGGCTGATCGCCGGGATCTCCCTGCCCTAGACCCTGGCGCCCGGCGCGGCGGAAACCCGCAGGGCCGGTTCCATCTGGACCACGGCCGCGGGGAGAACTAGAACGTTGACCAAGTCATGTTTCAATCATTCGACACCAAGACCACGCCCGATCAGGGACCGCCCCGGGTGGCGGCACTCCGCGCGCAGATGCAGGCGGAGGGCGTCGACGCGTTCCTCGTCCCGCGTGCCGACCGCTTCCAGGGGGAATACGTGGCCCCCTGCGACGAGCGTTTGGCCTGGCTGACCGGGTTCACAGGCTCGGCGGGCTTTGCCGCGATCCTTGCGGACAGGGCGGGGATCTTCGTCGACGGGCGCTACCGGGTGCAGGTTCGCGCGCAGTCGGATATGGGCACCTTCATCCCCGTGGACTGGCCCGAAACCAAGCTCGAGGATTGGCTGAAGGACCAGCTCCCCGGCGGGGGCGTGGTGGGCTATGACCCGTGGCTGCACAGCGCGGCCGAGGTGGCGCGGCTGAGCAAGGCGCTGGCCCCCCGGCAGATCACGCTGCGCGCGGTCGAAAACCTCGTCGACCGCGTCTGGGACGACCGCCCCGCCCCGCCCATGGCGCGCGCCAGCGCGTGGCCCGAGGCCTATGCGGGCCTGAGCGCCGCGGCCAAGCTCGACGCCGTGGCGGGCGATCTGGCCGAGGCCGGGGAGGACGCGGCCCTGATCACCCAGCCCGACAGCATCTGCTGGCTGCTGAACCTGCGCGGCGGGGATGTGGGGCACACGCCGCTTCTGCATGCGATGGGCGTGCTGCGGCGGACCGGCGCGCTGGACCTGTTCGTGGAGGGCGAGAAACTGGCGGGCGTCACGCTGCCGCCCGGTGTCACGGTCCACGCGCCCGAGGCGATGGGCGCGCATCTGGGCGGGCTCGACGGCAGGGTGCGGGTTGACCAAAGCTCCGCCCCGCAGGCGCTGGTCGACGCGCTCGGGGACGGGCCGGCGGAGGTCGTGGCGGGCTCCGACCCGTGCCTGATCCGCAAGGCGCGCAAGCATCCCGCCGAGATCGCGGCCACGACCGAGGCGCATCTGCGCGACGGCGCGGCCTTCGCGCGCTTCCTGCGCTGGTTCGACGAGACCGCGCCCGGGGGCAGGCTCACCGAGATCGACGTCGCCCGCGCGCTTGAGAGCTTCCGCGCCGACACCGGTGCGCTGAAGGACATCAGCTTCGACACGATCGCGGGCGCAGGCCCCCATGGCGCCATCGTCCATTACCGCGTGACGGAGGACACGAACGCCTCCGTCCTGCCCGGCCAGCTGTTCCTCATCGACAGCGGCGCACAATACGAGGACGGCACCACCGACATCACCCGGACGCTGCCCGTGGGTGATGTCGGCGAGGAAGAAAAAACCGCCTTCACGCAGGTCCTGCGCGGCATGATCGCAATCCACCGCGCGCGCTTTCCCAAGGGGGTGGCGGGCGCGCATCTCGACGCGCTGGCGCGCGCGCCGCTCTGGTCGGCGGGCCGGGATTTCGACCACGGGACCGGGCACGGGGTCGGCGTCTATCTCAGCGTGCACGAGGGGCCGCAGCGGCTCAGCCGCGCATCGACCGTGCCGCTGGAGCCGGGCATGATCCTGTCGAACGAGCCCGGCTATTACCGCGAAGGCGCCTTCGGCATCCGCATCGAGAACCTCGTCGTTGTGGCCGACGCGCCGCGCCTGCCCGGGGGCGATGCACGCGACATGCTATGCTTCGAGACATTGACATGGGCGCCCATTGATCGTCGACTTGTGCGGGCCGAGATGTTGACCGCCGAGGAGCGTGACTGGCTCGACACCTATCACGCGGGCGTGGCCGAACGCATCGGTCCGCGCGTGGATGCGGACACGGCCGCATGGCTGGAACAGGCGACGGCGCCGATCTGACCGCCACATCACGTGACACGAAACCGTCACACACCCCCGGCAAAGAGCCGGAGACAGACGATACGCGAAGGGCTTGCCCGGGGCGGAACGGAAGGGAGAGACCGATGGCAGAGCATATCACGATCAGGAAGGCGACCGGCAAATGGGTCGTGCGCGCAGGCGGTGCCATCATCGGGGAATCCTCGGACGCGCTGGAACTGGTGGAGGGCAGCGCACCGCCGGTGATCTATTTCCCGCGCGACGACATCGGCATGGCGTTCCTCGAGAAAACGGAGTCCGCCACACGCTGTCCCTACAAGGGGACGGCGACCTACTATTCCGTCTCGACCGCGGCAGGCGACATCGCGGACGCAGCCTGGTCCTACGAGGACCCGATGGAAGGCGTGGAGCAGATCAGGGATCACCTCGCCTTCTACGGCCACAAGGTCACCGTCGAGCAGCTCTAGGGCGCGATCAACGCGGCGAGCGTGCCGTTCTCCCGCGCGCGCATCAGGGCCGCCAGCGCATCGTTCGACGCGGCCTCGTCCTCCCCCCAACCGCCCTCGACGGCGAGGATGAAGCCCGGCCGCGCCCCCGGCATGGCGATGAGGTCCGGCGCCTCGGACCAGCGCGCCAGCATGCTGCCGCGCCAGCGCTCCCTCAGCCCGGCGGCGATCGCCTCGGTGTCTGTGCCGGGCGCGAAGAGAAACCCGATCAGCGCCGCCTCCTCGCGCCGGTTCACCACATCGGCGATGACGACGCCATGCACGCCCGGATCGCTCCAGTCCTCGAGCCCCGCGCCGGTGAGGTCGATGGAGATCCGCGCCGAAACCAGCCGCCCGTAGCGCCGCACCGCATCGCCGAGGCCAGCCACGATCTGCGCCACCTCGCCCCGGTCGGCCAGCGTCGCGCCGCCGCCGGTCTGCATCAGCTCGATCTGCGGCCAGCCCGACGCCCAGAGCGCCCATTCGCCCTCCACGACGAAACGCGCCGACAGGCCCTCCGCGCCACCGAACGGGTTGGTGGGATCGGCGCGTCCGGGATCGCGCGCGTGATCCGTCTCGCCCTCCCAGAGCACCATCTGACCGTTGCGCGTCGCCATCTCCATCCCGCGCGAGAAAAGCGCGCCGCGCAGCCGCATCTCGGAATCGGGGAACAGGAAATGCAGCCCCATCCGCGCCGGCGGGGCCGAGACCTCCAGCGTGTGCACCCAGTCGCGATAGTAGAGTTCCATCGCCTCGCCCTCGCCCGCGAGGAGCGCGTCGGCCTGAGCGGCGCTGGCGGACCGGAGCGCGGCGTATTCATGGGCCCAGTCATCGGCGGGCCAGGCGAGGTTGCCATTCCGCGCCACGCCCCGCACCGCATCGCCATTGCCATAGGAGATATCGAGCCGCGGCGCCCCGGGCGGCAGCGCGGCCTCGGGGATACGGCGGAGCATCTCCGACAGCTCCCCGGTATCGGCCACCACCGGAACCGGCAGCGCGATCAGAGCGATGGCAAGCAGTCGTGACAGCATTCGCATGCGCGGGAGCCTAGCCAGCGCCGCCGCGACCTGACAAGCCGCTTTGCCTGCGTCACTCGGTCAGGAATGCTCCTCCTCCGCCGTGGCCGCGAGCGCCTTGTTGTAGGCCTTGAGCGCATCGACATGGAACAGCGCGCCTTCCAGCGCGGGCGGACCGTCGCCGGGCGCCAGTTGCACCACCGGCACGAAATCCAGCCCCGTGCGCTCGAAGATCGGCAGGGCGCGCTCCAGCGTGGCATTGGTGTCGGTGTAGATCCCCTGCTCCATCAGGGTCAGCAGCCGCTCTTCGGGCGCGGCGTTCTCGTGATCCATCGGGCGCATCACCCGGCCCACGCGGAACATGGCCAGCAGATAGGCCTGCGGACCGGCGGCGAGGTGGATGTTGCGCCGCTCCAGCTGCGTCAGGAAGAAGGACCGGTCCACCAGCCGCGAGGCCAGCGCGGTGGAGATCGAGACCGCCACCATCACCGCAAGCCCCGTCTGCCAGTCGCCTGTCAGCTCGAACACGATCAGCGTGGTGGAAATCGGCGCGCCGAGCACCGCGGCCGCCACGGCGCCCATGCCCGCCAGCGCGTAAAGCGTCTGCGAGCCGGAAACCTCCGGCATGATCGAGGTCGCGATGATCCCGAAGGCCAGCCCCGACATCGCCCCCAGCATGAGCGATGGGGAAAACACCCCGCCCCCCATGCGGCCGGCGATGGTGATCGCCGCCGCCGCCGCCTTGACGATGGTGAAGACGATCGCCTCGTATAGCAGAAGCTCGCCGGTCAGCGCGGCACTCGTGGTCTCGTAGCCCACGCCGATGATATGCGGAAACCAGATCGCGATGGCGCCCAGCAGGAGCCCCGCGATCGCGGGCCTCAGCCAGCGCGGAATGCCCGTCAGTCGCTGCACGAGATTGCCCATGTCCTCCGCCCAGAAGGTCGCGCGCATGAAGGCCACCGCGATCAGGCCCGAAACCAGCCCGAGGATCAGGAAGGCCGGAAGCTCCACGTAGAACTGCAGGGCGCCGCCCTCGATCAGGCTGAACTCGGTCACGTCGCCGAATTCCAGCCGGTTGATGACGGTACCCGCCACCGAGGCTATGACGATGGGCGCGAAGGCATGGACCGCGAAATGCCGCAGTACCACCTCAAGCGCGAAAAGCGCGCCCGCGATGGGCGCGTTGAAGCTGGCCGAGACCGCCGCGGCCACGGCACAGCCCAGAAGATCCCGCCCCGTGATCCCGTCGGCCCGGATCCAGCGCGACACGGCGGTGGAGATCACCGCCGCGAGGTGCACCACCGGCCCCTCCCGCCCCGAGGACCCGCCCGAGCCCAGCGTGATCATCGAGGCGATGGCCGAGGCAAGCCCCGCCCGCGTCTCCACCCGCCCGTTGTTGAGCGCGGCCCCCTCGATCACGTCGGCCACGGACCGCACCCGCCCATCGGGGGTGAACCAGTGCAGGATCAGCCCCACCACCAGCCCCCCCGCCACCGGGATCAGCAGGATCATGACCCATGGCAGGCTCTCGGCGAAACTGTGGATCGTCCGGATGTCCTCGACGCCGTAAAGCCACTGCTGCAGCGCCTCGACCCCCTTGCGGAAGAACAGCGCGGCAAAGCCCGCCGCGATCCCGATCAGAAGCGCGATGAACCAGAAGGTGATCTGCCCCGGCCCCTTCTCACGCAGGACCTGCCAGCCGCCGCGACAGGCGGCAAGCACAGTGTCGATCTGGTCCCCGACCGGTCCACGGCGCTCCTCGGACACGCTTTGCGCCTTCCCTTCCACACACGAACGCCGCCGGACCCTCCCGCCGGGCGTCTGGTGCAACCGGCCTAGTCCACTCCTCCCCCGGGTTGCAAGGGCCGCGCGTGCACGAAGCGGCACGCAAGCCTCTTCATCCTGGCAAGAAACTCCCGCCGGAGGCAAAACGAAAAGGACTCCCGCGCGACGTCGCGGACGGGGTGGCTGAGCGGCTTCCTGAAAGGGAGCCCGAAGACGCGCCGCGCCCCTCGCGCCGCATCAGCCGCCCTGCCCGGCCGCCGCCAGAAGCGCGCGCGCGGCCGCCCGAGCCTCCGCGGTCACGGTGTCGCCCGCCAGCATCCGCGCGACTTCGTCGATGCGCTCCGGCGGGGCCAGCGGCTCCACCCGGCTCAGCGTCATGCCGTCGGTCACCGCCTTGGACACCCGCCAGTGATGCGCGCCAAGGGCCGCGACCTGCGGCGAATGGGTCACCACGAGGACCTGCCCGTCCCGCGACAGCGCCGAAAGCCTGCGGCCCACGGCATCGGCGGTGGCGCCCCCCACGCCACGGTCGATCTCGTCGAAGATCATCGTCAGCCCGCTGTCGTCACGCGTCAGGCAGACCTTGAGCGCCAAAAGGAAGCGCGACAGCTCTCCGCCCGACGCGATGCGGTTGAGCGGTCCGGCCGGCGCGCCCGGGTTCGTGGCGACGGTGAAGGTGACCTGATCGGCCCCGCTGGGCCCGGGTTCGGCCGGGGCGAGCACGGTGGAGAACACCGCGCGCTCGAGTTTCAGGGGCGCAAGCTCCTCGGCCATGGCGGCATCGAGCCTGCCCGCCGCCTCGGCGCGCGCATGGCTCAGCCGGTCGGCGGCCTCGCGCCAGGCCGCGACGGCATCCCGATGCGCGGCGCGCAGCCCGGCGATTTCCTCCGCCCCGCCATCGAGCGCCGCGACGCGCGCCTCCAGGTCGGCGCCGAAGCGTTCGAGGTCGTCGGGCACGATCCCGTGCTTGCGCGCAAGCCCTCTGAGGGCGAAGAGCCGGTCCTCCGTCTCTTCCAGCTCGGCGGGGTTGAAGACGAGCGTGTCGGCGAAACGGGCCACTTCGGATTGCGCCTCGGACAGTTCCACCACGGCGCGCTCCAGTGCCGCGAGCGCCGCGTCGAGGCCGCCCTCGGCGCGGTCGACCACGGCGTCGAGCCAGCGGCGCGCATCGCCGATCTGCCCCTCCGCGCCGTCGAGCGACAGCGCGGCGGCCGCCCGCGCCACGTCCTCGCGCATCTTCTCGGCGGCCTGCATCAGGCGGCGGCGCGCGTCGAGCTCGGCCTCCTCCCCCTGCCGGGGCGCGAGAGCCGCGATCTCTCCGGCGGCATGGCGCAGGAATTCCTCCTCGCGGCGCATCTCCTCCAGCCGCGCCTCGGCCGTCCCGAGGGCCTTGAGCGTCCTCGCCCGCTCCGACCAGGCCGCCGCGACGGCGGCGCGCAGGGCGGCCAAACCCCCGAAATCGTCCAGCATCGCGCGGTGATTGCGCGGGTCCAGAAGCCCGCGGTCATCCTGTTGCCCGTGCAGTTCCACCAGCACGTCCGAGAGCGCGCGCAGCACCTCGCCCGAGGCGCGGCGGTCGTTGACCCATGCCGTCTTGCGCCCGTCCGCGGCGTTCACCCGCCGCAGGATCAGTTCCGCTCCGACGGGCAGCCCCGCCTCCTCCAGCACCTGATGGGCGCGGTGATCGGCGGGCAGTTCGAAGACCGCGACCACCTCCCCCTGATTGGCGCCCGCCCGGACCAGGTCGGCGCGCCCGCGCCAGCCCAGCACGAAGCCCAGCGCATCGAGCAGGATGGACTTGCCCGCCCCGGTCTCGCCGGTCAGCACGTTCAGTCCCGGCTGGAAGGCAAGCTCCAGCCGGTCGATGATCAGCAGGTCGCGGATGTCGAGATGCCTGAGCATGGGCGCACCATCGGGCGAGGGACCGGGCGATGCAAGCACCGCCAGCCCCCCGCAGTCACGGGAAACGGATCGTCAGAGCCAGTCGCCGCGCACGGTCTGGTCCCAGACCTCCCTGAGCCAGCCCTGCCCGGCGGCATCCGGCGTGAGGCCCTGCCCCGTGAGCTGCCGGAACGCGTCGTCATAGAAGGGCGAGCCCTGGAAATTGTAGCCAAGGATCGCGCCGGCGGTGGACGCCTCGTCCGTCAGCCCCAGCGAGAGATAGGCCTCGACCAGACGCAGCAGCGCCTCGGGCGTGTGGCTCGTGGTCTGGAACTCCTCCACCACCAGGCGGAAGCGGTTGATCGCGGCGGTGTAATGCTGCCGGCGCAGGTAATAACGGCCCACCTCCATCTCGCTCGCGGCAAGCTGGTCCATCGCCACGTCGAAGCGGAGGACCGCGTCCTGGGTGTATTCGCTGTCGGGATAGCGCTCGATCACCAGCCGCAGCGCCTGCAGCGCGTCATAGGCCACCGCCTGATCGTTGCCGATCTGGTCCATCTGGTCGTAGTAGCTGAGCGCCAGAAGGTACTGGGCGTAGGCCGCGTCGGCTTCGGCCGGGTAGAAATCGAGATACCGCTGCGCCGCGATGCGCGAGTTGTCGTAATCGCGATCCTGGTGGTAGGAAAACGCCGCCATGATCAGCCCGCGCTTGGCCCATTCGGAATAGGGGTGCAGGCGCTCGATCTCGACGAACAGCTCGGCGGCGTCGTCGGGGCGGCCGCTTTCAAGCTGCGCTTCGCCCTGCTGGAAGATCGTCTGGGCATCGAGCTCCTCGACCGATGCGGTCCGCTCACGCGGGGCGAACAGCCCCCCGCCGCTCCGCTCGCCGCCGCCACAGGCCGCGAGAAGACCGATGAGCGCGACAACCCCGCCGCGCCTTAGCCAAACCATGCCAGCCGATGCTGATCTCCGCATGCGCTCCATCCCCGATCGTTCCGCGCGCCCGGATGCCCGCGCCCGCCCAGTGCAGCGGCATCTAGCACAAAGTTTTTGGACGCAAAACGCTTGAAATCGGAACCGGCTCCGATGGGCGTTCGAAAGCCCGCGCGCGCGGCGCCGGGAGCCTCAGGCGACGTTGGCCAGATCGGCCGCCTTCACGCCCATGCCCGGCAGACGCGCGGCCTGTTCCGGCGTGCATTCCACCACCCGCGTCGCACCCGGCGTCGCGAAAAGCGCGCGCAGGAGCCTGTTGGTCAGCATGTGACCAGCGCGCACGCCGGTGTAGCGCGCCAGAAGCGGGGAGCCCGCCAGTGCCAGATCGCCCAGCGCGTCCAGCATCTTGTGGCGCACGGCCTCGTCGGCATGGCGGAAGCCGCCGGGGCTCAGCACCACTTCGCCATCCACGACGACGGCATTTTCATAGGTTCCGCCCAGCGCGAGGCCCGCGGCATGCATCGCGTCCACGTCGGCCTGGCGGCAGAAGGTGCGGCTGTCGCAGTATTCGCGCACGAAGCGCCCGTTGGCGAGGTTCGCGACGCGGCGCTGCCGGCCGATGGCGGCATCGGTGAAATCGATCGAGAAATCCATCTCGAGCCCCTCGGCGGGGGACAGCATGGCGGTCGCCGCACCGTCCGTCACGACGATCTCGCGCGTCACCTCGATGGCATGGATGCCGGCGTCCTGACGCTGGATGCCCGCGTCGAGGATACCCCGCACGAAGGGCGCGGCCGAGCCGTCGAGGATCGGCACCTCGGGTCCGTCGATTTCGACCACCGCGTTGTGGATGCCGCAGCCCGCCAGCGCGGCCATGACATGTTCGATCGTGGAAACCGAAGCCGCCCCGTCGCCGTCGAGACAGGTACACAGGCGGCTTTGCGCGACCCGATCGTAGCGCGCCGGAATATAGGGCGCGCCCGGCAGGTCCACACGGCGGAACCACAGGCCCATGTTCGCGGCATGGGGACGGATGGTCATCCGCGCAAGCCGGCCCGTGTGGAGCCCAACGCCGCTGAAACTCACATCCGATCTGATCGTCGCCTGCATGTCGAAACCTGTCGTCCCTTTCGTCCCCGTGCCGCGTGTTTCGGGTGCGTCTGGCCGGACCATGTCTCTGATCCCTCCACGACCCACCCCGCTCGTCTTTCGGGGGACGCATCCGCTCGGAGTGCCCCTGCGGTTTCCGTCGCATACGGGCTACCCCCGCGGGCGGAAACAGACAATTCAACGATTATGACGGGCTGCAACAATGCCGACTCATCTCGGCAGGAACCTGCCGATGCCTGTGGAGCGTCAGGCTTAGCCCCTGAAAATAAAGAAAAAGGGGTCGGCGCGGAACCGACCCCCTCGTTTCGATTGTGACCGGATTCAGTTGGCCTGACGGCGCAGGAACGCAGGAATTTCAATGCGATCCTGATCGGGGTCCACCGCACCGTCATCGTCACGGGCCGGGATGTGGCTCTGCGGCGGCACGCCGGAGAAGCTGGGCGTGCGCCGCGCCACCGGCGAGGACGCTTCCTCGCCATGGCCGGTCATGCGATTGATCAGGTTGTTGATCCCGAACCGCGTGCGCGCTGGCTGCTGCGCGGCGTCATGCGCGGGCTGTGCCGCCGATGCGGGCGCCGGTCGCGGAACGTCGCGCTGGATCGCGTCGCGCAGACGCGCCAGCGCTTCGGGCGTCGGGGCGCCGGCGGGCGGTGCCTTGGGCGCGACGAAACCGCGGTCGTCCTGACGGGGCGCGTGCTGCATCGCGACGGGGGCAGCCGGCGTCGGCTGGGATCTTGCCATCGCGGGGCGATAGGCCGGAGCGGGCACGCCGTCTTCGGTCATGTCGGGTTCGAACACTACGTCCGGAACGTCCTCCTCGGTGAAGCTTTCGAAGAGCGTGGGTTCCGCCCGCTCGGGTCGCGTCGGGGCAGCCTCGGGCGCCGAAGCGGCCTCGGCCTCGGCCGCGGCGACCTCCTCCGGCGTTTCGGTCATCGGCGCGCGGCCCTTGATCGCCGCGGCGCCGTAAATGTCGCGCACGGGCGCGGCCTCTTCGCCGGTGACGTCGATGCCGGTCGCGACGACGGACACGCGCATGCGGCCCTCCATGCCCTCGTCCAGCGTCGAGCCCACGATGATGTTGGCGTCGGGGTCCACTTCCTCGCGGATGCGGTTGGCGGCTTCGTCGAGCTCGAAGAGCGTCATGTCGTAAGCGCCGGTGACGTTGATCAGCACGCCGCGCGCGCCCTTCAGGCTGATCTCGTCCAGAAGCGGGTTTGCGATGGCCTTCTCGGCGGCCTGCAGCGCGCGGGTCTCGCCCTCGGCCTCGCCGGTGCCCATCATGGCCTTGCCCATCTCGTTCATCACCGCGCGGACATCGGCGAAGTCGAGGTTGATGAGGCCCGGGCGCACCATCAGGTCGGTCACGCCCTTAACGCCCTGGTAGAGCACGTCGTCGGCCATGGCGAAGGCCTCGGTGAACGTCGTCTTCTCGTTGGCCAGCCGGAACAGGTTCTGGTTGGGGATGATGATGAGCGTGTCCACCACCTTCTGCAGCGCCTCGATCCCCTCGTCAGCCTGGCGCATGCGTTTGGCGCCTTCGAACTGGAAGGGTTTGGTCACCACGCCCACGGTCAGCACACCAAGCTCGCGCGCGGCCTGCGCGATGATCGGCGCGGCCCCGGTGCCGGTGCCGCCGCCCATGCCGGCGGTGATGAAGGCCATGTGCGCGCCGGCGAGGTGATCGACGATCTCCTCGATCGATTCCTCGGCGGCGCTTGCGCCCACGGCGGGCCGTGCACCGGCGCCGAGCCCCTCGGTCACGCGCGCGCCCATCTGAATGCGCCCATGCGCCTTGGTCTGCGCAAGCGCCTGCGCGTCGGTGTTGGCCACCACGAACTCGCAGCCCTCGAGGCTCTGGGAAATCATGTTGTTGACGGCATTGCCGCCGGCCCCGCCAACGCCGAACACGGTGATACGCGGTTTGAGGTCCTGCCCGGGCTGGGGCATGGTGAGATTGAGTGTCATCGCTTCGGTCCGCCTGTTGTCCGGGTTGCCCGGTTCTCGTGAAAAACGCCCGCGGTCTCCTGCCGCTTTGGCCACTTCTGCCTCTGTGGTGACGAAACCTTAATGATTCATACCCCGCGCGTCACGCGGAAAATCGGAGTTATCCCCGAAATATGGGGCGGAAACCCGCCGACCGGCCTTCAGCTTGCGTTCATACGCTAGATGCGGGGGCTACCAGTTGTCGCGGAACCAGCGGACGGCGCGCTTGACGCTGCGCGCCGGGTAGCGGTCGGCCGGCGTCTCGAAATCCCACCATTCGTCCTGCGGATGCGCCGCGAAAAGCGCAAGGCCCACGCAGGCCGAGAAGGCAGGCCCGCAGGCCGATTGCGGCAGGCCTTGCACGCGCAGCGGGCGGCCCAGCCGCACCTGGTTGCCGAGGATGCGGCTGGCCAGCCCGTCGAGACCGGGCAGAAGGCTCGCGCCCCCCGTCAGGACGATGCGCTGACTGGGCAGATGGTCGAAGCCCGCCGCGTCGAGGCGCGCGCGCGTTTCCTCGAGGATCTCCTCGATACGCGGGCGCATCACGCCGATCAGCTCCGAGCGCGAGACCGAGCGCCGGTCGTGGTGCCAGTCGCCCGTCTCGCTTTGCAGTTCGATGATCTCGCGGTCGTCGAGCCCGGTGGCCATCACGCCGCCGAAGCGCGCCTTGATCCGTTCCGCATGCGGCATCGGGATCTGCAACCCGTGGCTGATATCCGAGGTGACGTGATCGCCCCCCATCCGCACGGTGTCGGCGAAAATCATGTGCCTTTTCATGAAGATCGACAGCGACGTTGAACCGCCGCCCATGTCGATGCAGGCCGCGCCCAACTCCTGCTCGTCCTCGACGAGGCTGGAAATGCCGCTGACATAGGGCGCGCTGGCCAGCCCCGCGAGGTCGAGGTCGCAGCGCTTGACGCAATGCAGAAGCGTCTCGATCGCGCCCGCCTCGATGGTCAGCAGATGCATGTCCACCGACAGGCGGCTGCCCACATGGCCGCGCGGATCGGACAGGCCCGTGCGGTGATCGAGCGAGAAATTCACCGGCTGGGCGTGCAGAACCTCGCGCCCGTGGCCGATATCCGGCACGTCGCAGGCCGCGAGCACCGAAGCGATGTCGCCATCCTCCACCGACCCCGTCTGGAGCGTGATCTCCCCGTCGAGCCCGTAGCTGCGCGGGCGCGCGCCCGACAGCGCCACGATGACATGGTCGACGCGGGTCTGCGCCATCTTCTGCGCGCCCTGCACGGCGGTGCGGATCGCGCGCTCGGTCTCCTGCACCGTGTCGATCTCGCCGAATTTCACCCCGCGCGAGCGCGTCGTGGACGCGCCGATGACACGGAAACCCGCCTGCCCGGCCATCGCACCGATGCCGTCGCCGGGCGTGATGTCGGTCTCGTCGAAGCGCAGCACGAGGCAGGCGATCTTGAAGGTGCCGATATCGAGCACCGCGATCACGCCACGGCGCATGGCTTCTTCACGCTTGGCCCGCATGGCCCGCTGGGATTGGTAGAGCAGGTTCATCCGCGTTCGTCTCCGACAGGAACAAGGCCCGCGCGCTGGAGCTCGAGTGTCTCCATGGCGGGGGCGGTCAGTTGCACGGTCAATTGTCCCGGGTTGCGCAGGTCGATGCGCACCAGGTCACGGTCGAGGATCTGCTGCACGTCATGCAGCACGAGCACCCGGTCGAGCGCCGCGCGCGGCGCCTCGGCCGGCAGAAGGATGCGGGGACCGTCGCGAAGGACGATGTCCCAGCGGCGTTCGCCGACGCGCACGAGGCCGCGCAGGCGCTCGCCCAGGGGGCGGGCGGCCTCGAACAAGGCCAGCGCCTCGGCCACGGCAAGGTCGGCGTCCTGCCCGGCGATCATCGGCAGGGGCTCGGTCGGTGGACGTGCGGCGATGTCGGCCACGAAATTTCCCTCCGCGTCGATCAGGGCCGTGCCCGTGCGCGACTGCCAGATCAGCGCGGGGACGCGTTCCGTAATCTCCACCGAAAGGGTTCCGCCGCCGGCGTTGCGGACCGAGGCCGAGGCGACCGGTGGCAGCGCCTCCACCCGGTTGCGCAGTGCGGCGAGGTCGATGTCGAACGACGAGATCGGGAGGTCCAGCGCCAAGGTCGCGCGCACCTCCTCGGTGACCGCTGGGCTCGCGCCTTCGATCGACAGGACGTTGATGCGAAACTCCGGCCGGTCCTCGATCTCGCGGCGGATCTCGGCCACCTGGTCCTGAAGGGCCTGCACCCGCGCTTCGTCGGTGGCGTACCACAGAAGAGGCGCGATCACGGCGAAGGACGGCAGGCCGACCCTGAGGAACGCGCGAAAAAGCGGCGTGAGCCACAGCCGCTGCACCCGGTAGGTCAGCCGCGAGGGCGCGGGATCACGCTGCAGGCGCGCAGGCTCGGCAACGGGGCGGGCGTGAACGGGGCCGCGATGGGCGATCAGCGGTCGCAAGAGGCATCCTCCACAAGCCAGCGGCAGAGCGCCCCGAAGGAAAGGCCCGTGGCCTCCGCCTGTTCGGGCGTCAGCGAGGTGGGCGTCATCCCCGGCTGGGTGTTGGTCTCGAGCAGGATCAGGCCGGCAAGGCCCTTGTCCTCGTCCCAACGGAAATCGGTCCGGCTGACGCCCCGGCAACCCAGCACGCGATGGGCGCGCGTGGCATAGTCCATGCAGGCGTCGAAGATCTCGGCCGGGATGTCGGCGGGCACCACGTGGCGCGATCCGCCGGGGGTGTACTTGGCCGCGTAATCGTACCAGCCGTCGGTCAGGATATCCGTGACGGTCAGCGCGCCGGGGTCGCCCGGCCCGTCGCCGACGACCGAGCAGGTAAGCTCACGGCCCGCGATGAAGGCCTCGACCATGACGTGCCCGGGCATCTCGGGCCCCAGCTTCGGCGGGCCGTTGGCGCCCTCGGTCACGAGGTAGACGCCGACGGAAGAGCCTTCGTTGTTCGGCTTGACGACATAGGGCGGCGGCATCACATGGCGCGCCTCGACCTCCGCGCGGGCCGCGATCACGCTGTCGACCACCGGCAGGCCGTGGACGCGGTAGAGGTCCTTGGTGCGCGCCTTGTCCATCGCGAGCGAGGAGGCCAGCACACCGGAATGGGTGTAGGGAATGCGCAGCCATTCCAGCAGGCCCTGGACGCAGCCATCCTCGCCCCAGCGGCCATGGAGCGCGTTGAAGACGACGTCGGGTTTCGCCTCGGCCAAGCGCTGCGCGAGGTCGGGGCCGGCATCGACCTCGATCACGTCGTATCCCTCGCTGCGCAGCGCCTCGGCGCAGCCCTGACCGGTGCTGAGAGACACCTCACGCTCGGCGGAGGGGCCACCCATCAGGACCATGACGCGGGACGCAGGTCTGCTCGAACCTGTCACCAACCTCTTGCCTCTGTCTGCCGCCGGAATTCTGTCGCCCGGTCGGCGGTTTATCGTTGCGCCCCCATCTGGTGCGGGGGTCGTTCGCGCGGCGGCCCTAAGACCCGGGCCGGCCGATGCGCTTGATTTCCCACTCTAGCGTTATTCCGCTGTGCTCGAAAACCCTTTTTCGCACCTCCTCGCCCAGTCCCTCGAGGTCTGCGGCGGTTGCGCCACCGGCGTTGACGAGGAAGTTGGAATGCATGGGCGACATCTGCGCCCCGCCCCGCGTCGCCCCGCGCATCCCGGCGTCGTCGATCACCTTCCACGCTTTCAGCTCATGGGTGTCGTCCGTCCGGCCCGTCGAGGAAAACCCGGCCGGGTTGCGGAAGGTCGACCCGGCCGTGCGGTCCTTCGTGGGCTGGGTCGCGTCGCGTTTGGCCAGTTGCTCCTCCATCCGCGCGGCAAGCGCTTGGGGATCGCCTTCGGGCGCGGTGAAGCGCACTTCGGTGACAACGGCATCCTCGGGGACGTCCGTGTGGCGGTAGGAAAACGCGATATCGCCGGGCCCGAGCGTGATGCGCGTGCCGTCCCGCAGCACCGCGTCGGCGCCCGCGAAATGGTCCGCGACATAGGTCCCGTAGCAGCCCGCATTCATCCGAAGCGCCCCGCCGATGGAGCCGGGGATCGTGCGAAGAAAGGTCAGGTCGCGGCCCGCCTCGGCCGCGCGCCTGGCCACCTGTGCGTCGAGCGCGGCGGCGCCCGCGATGACGGTTGCGCCCTCGATCCGGACCTGGTTGAAGCCCCGTCCGAGGCGGATCACCACGCCCGCGATGCCGCCATCGCGCACGATCAGGTTCGATCCGACCCCCATGGGAAAGACCGGTATACCGGGGTCGAGCGCGGCAAGAAAATCGCTCAGATCCTCCGCGTCGGCGGGCTGGAACAGCCAGTCGGCCGGCCCGCCCACGCGCAGCCATGTCAGCTCGGACAGGTCACGGTCGGGCGTCAGGCGACCTCGGGGGGTGGGCATCTCGGTCATGGCCGACGCCTAGCGCAGTTCGCCATGTGGTGCCAGACGCTCGGCGCGGCCACGCCGAAATGCGAACACGGCGGGCCCTGGACCGCCCGCGATCATTGCCGCGGCAACCGCGCCGACAATCGACCCTCGCTCCGGCGCCGTTTCGACGTGGAACGCGTCATTCCCCCGGCTCCCCGGTATCACGCTCGACGCGCACCACGATGCGCTTCATCTTCTGCGCCGCACGCAGGAGCGGCCAGCGCAGGACGGAGGCCCCGGCGGCAAGGCAGATCAGGCCCCAGACCGGCCCGGTCTGCAACGTGACATAGCCCAGAAGCGGGATGCCGGTGGCGATCAGGATCCAGGCGGCTGGCCAGTGGAAGCGCTGCGGCGCCATGCCTGCGAGGCCGGCCACGAGGCCCCAGACACAGGCAAGGACAAGGGACAAGGGCATCACGTCTCTCCCGCGATGCGTCGCCCGATATGCCGCAAGAGGACGGGCATCGGACGGCAGCGCGTGTATGTTACGGCGAAGCGGACGGCGACCTCGGTCGCGCCAATGCGATGGCCGGCGTAGCCGGCGTTCGGCAGCGCGAGGACCGGAAAGGCGCCCAAGCTCTTCATGATTCCCGCTCCGCCCGCATCTTGGCCTCGATCCAGTTCGTGACATGGCCGGCGATGCAGCCGACGACCGACACGAGGGCAATGACCAAGAACAACAGCATGACGGCGATGCTCCCGAAGCCTCTGCTCTGCTCGGAGACCGCTACCCGATCGATATAGATGACGTTCAGGACGCCCAGTCCCACGGCAACGAGCGGCGTGGTCCAGGCCCAGCCGAACCGCCGCGCGCGTACGAGGACGAAGGCTGCGGCAGGAAGGACCAGAAACAGGATGAGGATCAGCCAGTCCATGCGCCACTCTCCGGTTCCTGCCTCACGGCGTCAGGGCCAGACGCCCCCTCGGCACCCCCCGTCCACCGCTCCGACAGTGCGAGCAGGCGCGGCGCCCAGCGCAGGACCGAGATGCCGCCGAACAGCGCAAGAAGGCCGATGACCGGCCCGTTCTCGTAGGTGACGTAGCCCAGTAGTGGGATGCCCGCCACGATCAGCACCCAGACCGCGCCCCAGTGGAAGCGCTGCGGCGCCAGTCCGGCTAAGCCGGCGGCAAGACACCAGAGACCGGCGAAGAAGATGGACAGGGGCATCAGGTTTCTCCCGCGAAGCGGCCGCGCAGATGGCGGGCCAGCGCCGCAAGCGGACGGCGATACATGGACAGGACGGCGAACAGCACGGCGGCGACCCAGATCCAGCCAAGCTGCAGCCCGACGAAGACCGCGAGCGGTACGGCGAGGATGAGGAGCGTCAGGCCCGGCACGTATTGCAGGCGCATCGGCAGCATCGCCACGATGGCCGCCGCCAGCACCCAGAGGCAGGCGAGGGTCAGCGACAGCGGCATGGCAGGCCCTCCCGTGTTCGCATTGGCGCCCTCATCCCGACACCACGCGCTTTTCGAGGTCGGCCAGCCGCGCGGGCAGCCCCTGCGCCCAGGTCGAGATCGTGCCCGCGCCGAGGCAGACGACGATATCGCCGGGTCGCGCCTGTTCGCGCACCAGACGTTCCAGATCCTCCTCGGAGGTGACGGCGCGCGCATGCCGGTGGCCATGGGCGATCAGGCCGGCCACGAGGTCGTCGCGACTGGCGCCCGCGATCGGGTCCTCGCCCGCGGCGTAGACCTCGGCGATGCCGACCACGTCGGCGTCGTTGAAACAGGCGCAGAAATCCTCGAACAACGTGGCGAGCCGCGTGTAGCGATGTGGTTGATGCACGGCGATGACGCGCGCGTCCTTGCGGTCGGCCACGGCCTGCCGCGCGGCCTTCAGGACCGCGGCGATCTCCACCGGGTGGTGGCCGTAATCGTCGATGATGCTCACGCCGCCAACTTCGCCGACCTTGGTAAATCTGCGGTTGACGCCGCCGAAGGAGGCCAGCGCCTCGCGGATCTCGGAGGTCTTGAGCCCCAGATAACGCGCCACGGCCACGGCGGCGAGCGCGTTCGAGACGTTGTGATCGCCCGGCATGGGCAGGCTGCACCCCTCGATCACCTTGTCCTCGGCCTGAAGCGCGATGTCGAAATGCGCCACCCCGGCCTTGTATTTCAGGTTGACCGCGCGCACGTCGGCCTGCGCGTTGAAGCCGAAGGTCACGACGCGGCGATCGGTGATGCGCCCCACCAGCGCCTGCACCTCGGGGTGATCGGTGCAGCACACGGCGAGCCCGTAGAACGGGATGTTGGAGACGAAATCGAGAAAGCCCTGCCTGAGCCTTTCGATCGTGCCCCAGTGCTCCATGTGCTCGGGGTCGATATTGGTCACGATGGCGATGGTCGCGGGCAGGCGGTTGAAGGTGCCGTCGGACTCATCCGCCTCCACCACCATCCACTCGCCCTGCCCCACCCGCGCGTTGGACCCGTAGGCGTGGATGATGCCGCCATTGACCACCGTGGGGTCGATCCCGCCCGCATCCAGCAGCGTGGCGACCAGCGTCGTCGTGGTCGTCTTGCCATGGGTGCCCGCCACCGCGATGTTGGAGCGGAGCCGCATCAGCTCGGCCAGCATCTCGGCCCGGCGCACGACCGGCAGGCCGCGGAGGCGCGCGGCGTCAAGCTCGGGGTTGCCCGGCTTGATCGCGCTCGAGATCACGACCACCTCGGCCGCCTCGAGGTTCTCGGCCCGCTGACCGATGAAGACGCGCGCGCCCAACCGCTCCAGCCGGGCGGTGATCTTGGACGGCTTCAGGTCGGACCCCTGCACGGTGTAGCCATGGTTCAGCAACACCTCGGCGATGCCGGACATGCCGATCCCGCCGATGCCGACGAAATGGATCGGGCCAAGCTGGGTGGGGAGTTTCGTGGCGGCGGCGTTCATGCGGCGTCCTTCCTGCCGGATGCGGCGAGTTCCTCGACCAGCGCGACGAGGCGCTCGGTGGCGTCGGGCACGGCGACCGACAGCGCGGCCTGCGACATGCGGAGCGCCGCGTCGGGTTGCGTGAGGATGGCGCCGATCGTCTCGGACAACACCTCGGGGGTGAGCTTGCGTTCGGGCATCAGCGCCGCGGCCTCGGCGGCGACGGGGCCGCGGGCGTTCGCGGTCTGTTCGTCGCGCATGGCGGCGGCGTAGGGGATGTAGATGGCGGGCCGGCCCACCACGCAGATATCGGCCACCGATGAGGCGCCGGAGCGCGCGATGACCAGTTGCGCCTCGGTCAGGCGCCGGGGCATGTCCTCGAAGAAGGGCTCGACCTCGGCGCGCACGCCCATCGCGGCATAGGCCCCGGCCACGCGGTCGAGATCCTCGGGCCGCGCCTGCTGGGCCACGCGCAGCCGGTCGCGCAGCCCCTCGGGCAGAAGCGCCACCGCTTCGGGGACCACGTCCGACAGGATGCGCGCGCCCTGACTGCCGCCGAAGACCAGAAGGCTCATCGGCCAGTCGCCGGGCGGCATGTAGGGGGCGCCGGCGCGCGCGAGGATCGCGGCACGCACCGGGTTGCCGGTGTGGATGCCCGCCACGCCCGAGGGAAGCTCGGTCGGCCAAGTCCCACAGGCGACCGCATCGACGCGGCGCGCGAACACCCGGTTCACCCGGCCCAGAACGCCGTTCTGTTCGTGGATCGCACGCGGCCGCCGCGTGAGCCATGCCGCCGCCATGGCCGGGATCGCGGGATAGCCGCCGAAGCCCACCACGACCGACGGTTTTTCGCCCAGCATCCGCACCGTGGCACTGACGATGCCGCCGAGGATTCGGAACGGCACCAGCGCCTTCGCAAGGACCCCACCGCGCGCGAAAGTGGCCGAAGCCACCTGCCGAACGCTCACCGTGTGGGGAAAGCCGCCGGTATACCGCGCCCCGCGCGCATCGGTCGACAGCGTCACCCGCCAGCCCCGGCGCACCATCGCCTCGGCCAGCGCCTGCGCGGGGAACATGTGCCCCCCGGTGCCGCCGGCTGCGATGATCAGATGTGGTGCGCTCGTGGTCATGGGTGGTCCGGTCGATCCTCAGCGATGTCGGGCGAGCAGGATGTCGCCGATATCGCCCTGTGGACGGGTGCGGGTGAAACACAACACCATCCCCACCGCAATGCCCGTGGCGATCAAAGACGAGCCCCCGTAGCTGACAAATGGCAGCGTCATTCCCTTGGCCGGCAACAATCGCACCGCGACGCCGAGATTGATGAAGGCCTGAAGGGCAATCAGCGAGACAAGCCCCGCCCCGGCCAGGCGGATGAAGGGATCACGCTCGCGCATCAGGCGGTAGAAGGACCGCACCACGATCGTGGAAAACAGCGCGATGATCGCCACGACGAGGACAAGCCCGTATTCCTCGGCCGCAACGGCGATGATGAAATCGGTATGGGCGTCCGGCAAGGTCCACTTGACCGAACCCTCGCCCAGCCCCGCGCCGAACAGGCCGCCCTGCCGGATCGCGTCGGTGGCGAAGGCCAGCTGCGTGTTGGGATCGACCTCGGCCGACAGGAACCCGTCGATACGCCGGGCGAAATGCTCGGAATTCTGGTAGGCGAAGTATCCCGCCAGCCCCACGGCACCGATTACCCCCACGAGGATCGTCATCGGCGCGCCCGCCACGAAATAGATCACCGACCATGCGAAGACGACCAGCGCCGCCTGTCCGAAATCGGGCTGAAGCGCGAGGAAGGCCACGATGGTGACGGTGACGGCCAGCGACACGGCCTTGCCCGGCGGGCCGCCGATCTCGTAGCTGGCCGCGATCATCCAGGCGGTGAAGACAACGTAGACTGGCTTGAGAAACTCCGAGGGCTGCACGGACGCGAATCCCAGCGAGAACCAGCGCACCGCGCCCTGCCCGTAATCCGTGCCGAAGACCGGCAGCAACATCAGCGCACCCATCGCGGCGAAAAAGCCCAGAACGCCGAGGCGGCGCACGGTGACGGGCTGCATCATCGAGACCAGCACCATGACGCTCAGCGCCAGACCGCCGAAGGCGAATTGCCGGATCACGTAGTGGAAGGGCGCGTGCCCGTTGCGTTCGGCCAGCGGCGGCGAGGCCGCGAAACCCAGAAGGATGCCGATCGCGAAAAGCGACAGGACGCAGCCGATCGTGACCCTGTCGACCGTTCGCCACCAACGCGGAAGAACGGCTTCACCGGATTGCACGACAATGGTGCCATGCGCCATTTCCGTCATGTTGCCTGCCCGGGCCCCTGGGCCCTTGTTCTTGGTTATCGGACTTCTGACGTGCCCGTATCTCTGCCCATCCGCGCCGGTTGATCCCGCGTCGGATATCCAAGTCTAACCCGAAATGCACTGTTGGGCCAGCAAAGATATGCGAAATATGGTGTGCTTCGGGTAGGTCGCCGCGATGCGCGCGCATCGCCGGATCTGCCGGCAGATCCGGCCCGGAAAAGCCGGCTTTTCCGGCGCCAGCCCGAGGGCGGCCGTGTACCAGTCCCTTGTCGCTTCCGTATCCGCGCAACGGAGAAACACCCCGCCGATCCCCATCGCTTTCGCCATGGCCGGTCCTCCGTCATCAGGATGACAGCCATGACAGCATGGCCCGGGCGCTAGCCCGAGAGCTTGCCGACCTGCGCGATGAAATCATCGCCGCGTTTCTCGAAATTGTCGTACTGGTCGAAGCTCGCCGCCGCGGGCGCGAGCAGCACCGTGTCGCCGGGCTCCGCCTCGGCCGCCGCGCGGGCGACGGCGGTCGCCATCTCGCCGCAGATCTCTTGGGGCACATCGCCGAGGCCAAGCGCGAAACCCTCGGCCTCGCGCCCGATGACATAGGCCTTGACCACATTGCCGGCGGCGGCGGCAAGCGCCTCCATCCCGCCTTCCTTGGCCAGCCCGCCACAGATCCAGCGGATGCGCGGGAAGGCCGAGAGCGCCTTGATCGCGGCGTCCACATTCGTCGCCTTGCTGTCGTTGACGAAAGACACGCCGCCGATCTCGGCCACCCGCTGGCTGCGATGGGGCAGGCCCCTGAACGAGGCGAGCGCGTCCTCGATGACCCTCGGCGCAAGGCCCAGCGCGCGCACCGCCGCATAGGCGCAGGCCGCGTTCTGCTGGTTGTGCGCGCCGGGCAGGCCCGGCATCGCGCGCAGGTCGATCGAGGCGATCTGCCGCCCCTTGCGCCATTCCGAGAGCCATCCCTTGCGGGTGGAGATGTCCCAGCCCGGACCGACGAGCTTGCCCGCCGACACGCGGATCAGCCGCCCGTCCCCGGGTCCTTCGGCAAGCTGGTTGGCGAGAAACCGGCCCTCGGGCTCGTCCACGCCGACGATGGCGCGATCCGGCCCGCCCTCGGAGAACAGCCTGCGCTTGGCCGCGAAATAGCCGCCCATGCCGCCATGCCGGTCGAGGTGGTCGGGGGAGAGATTGGTGAAGACCGCGATGTCGGGCGTGAGCGCGCGGGCCAACTCCGTTTGGTAGGAGCTGAGCTCCAGCACGATCACCGCGCCGTCGGCGGGCGGGTCGAGGTCGAGGACGCCGCGCCCGATATTGCCGGCGAGTTCCGTGGGCGTGCCGGCCTCGGTCAGCACATGCGCGATGAGGGCCGCGGTCGTCGATTTGCCATTGGTGCCGGTGACGGCAATGACCCGGGGCGGCGTGTCGTGGTGGACCCAGTCGCCCTGCCCCAGCGAGCGGAAGAAGAGACCGATGTCGTTATCGACCGGTATACCGGCCTCCATGGCCGCGGCGATGGCGCGGTGGGGTGCGGGGTAGAGATGCGGAATGCCCGGCGAGGTCACGAGGCACGCCACGCCGTCGAGCGCGCCCTTTCCCATCGGATCGTGCAGCGTCAGCCCCTCCGACCCGGCCGCCGCGCGGCCCGCGGCGCCGTCGTCCCAGCACAGCACCTCGGCCCCGCCGGCGCGGAGCGCCCGCGCCGCCGAGAGGCCCGAGCGGCCCAACCCGAGGACCAGCACCCTGTGACCGGCGAAATCGCTGACCGGGATCATGGACGCATCTCATGCATCGTCGTCATCGACCTCTACCTGTCCCGTCAGACGCCGCCAGACAATACCCCAGTACATCCCCACGGCAAGGACCAGCGACAGGGCGACGAGGGCGATCCAGGTGTTCGCCGTCGGGTCCCTGAGGTCGAGCCAGCCATAGTCCCACAGCACCCAGACCAGCGCCGCCGCGACCGCGACCACGAGGATCGCGCCCAGCGCGCCGATCCCCCGCAGGATGGCCGTCAGGAACACGATGTAGACGGTCAGAAGAACGAGGCCGAGAAGCACCGCCAGCGGCGTCTGGTCGGGCCAGTTGGCCTCGGCCCAGCGAACGTAGTTCCATGCGGTCGGATTGTAGGTGGCCGCCAGCAGCCCGAAGGCGAAGCCCCAGCGCAGTAGAAATCCCATCGCGCCCTCCCGGCGGCCGCGCACGAAGCCCTAGCGCAGCTTCAGCGTCGCCAGCCCGATCAGCGCGAGGATCAGCGAGATGATCCAGAAGCGGATGACGATCTGCGGCTCGGCCCAGCCCTGTTTCTCGAAATGATGGTGGATGGGCGCCATGAGGAAGACACGCTTTCCGGTGGCCTTGAAATAGGCCACCTGGATGATGACGCTGACCGCCTCGGCCACGAAGAGACCGCCGACGATGGCCAGCACGATTTCGTGCTTGGTCGCGACCGCGATGGCGCCCAGCGCGCCGCCCAGCGCAAGGGACCCGGTGTCGCCCATGAAGACCGCCGCAGGCGGCGCGTTGTACCACAGGAAGCCGAGCCCCCCGCCGATCAGGCCCGCCGTGAAGATCAGAAGCTCCCCCGTGCCCGGCACGTAATGGACGTCGAGATATTCGGTGAAGTCGACGCGGCCCACGGCATAGGCGATCACGCCCAGCGTGCCGGCCGCGATCATCACCGGCATGATGGCCAGCCCGTCGAGCCCGTCGGTCAGGTTCACCGCATTGGCCGAGCCCACGATCACGATCATCGCGAAGGGCACGAAAAGCCAGCCCATGTTGAACAGGACGTCCTTGAAGACCGGCACCGCGAGTTGCGCCGACAGCTCGTCGGGGTGGACGCCGATGGCCACCACCGCCGCGATGGCCGCGATGATGAAACCGAGACCGAGGCGCAGCTTGCCCGACACGCCCTTGCTGTTGTTGCGGCTGACCTTGGCCCAGTCGTCGGCGAACCCGATCAGACCGAAGGCCACGGTCACGCCGAGAACCAGCCACACATAGGCATTGTCGAGCCGCGCCCACATGAGCGTCGAGAGCGTCAGCGCGGCGAGGATCAGCAGCCCGCCCATGGTCGGCGTGCCGGCCTTGGCCTCGATATGGTGGGCCGGGCCGTCCTCGCGGATCGGCTGTCCGGCCGCGTATTTCCGCCTCAGCGCGTTGATCAGCGGCCGTCCGAAGAGGAATCCGAAGATCAGCGCGGTGAAGAAAGCCCCACCCGCGCGAAAGGTTATATATCTGAAAAGATTAAATAAATCGCCGCCATCTGACAGCTCGCTCAACCAAAACAACATTCAGGAGGATCCTCGAGACTTGGTCGGGACCGCTTGCCCGAGTTTCCGCAAGGCGTCAACCACGCGGGAGACGCGGCTGCCCTTGGAGCCCTTCACCAGCACCACGTCCCCGGCCCTCAGCGCGCGGGGCACGTCATGGGCCAGCGCCTCGGCGGTCTCGGCGTGAAGGCCGCGACGCGGGGCGGCAAGGGCGTTGTGCAGATGCTCCATCAGCGGGCCTGCCGTGTGCACGATGTCGATCTTCGCCATGGCCGGGTGGTCGGCCACCTCGGCATGGAGCACGGGCGCGTCCGCACCAAGTTCCAGCATGTCGCCGAGGATCGCCACGCGCCGCCCGCCCGGGGGCGGATCGACCGTGGCGAGCATGTCGAGCCCGGCGGAGAGCGAGGCGGGATTGGCGTTGAACGCGTCGTCGATCAGCTCGATCACCAGATCACCCGCGCCGCCCAAATCGAGCCGCTCGCGCATGCCCCGCCCCGAGACCGGGGCCCATGCGGCAAGCGCCATCGCGGCCTCGGCGAGATCGGCGCCAAGCGCATCGCAGACCGCCAGCGCGATCAGCCCGTTCATCGCGTTGTGCCGCCCCGGCACCGGCAGCCGGTAGATCAGCGCCTCGCCCCGCATCAAGGCGCGGGCCGAGGACCCGCCGTCGGAGGCGCGCAGATCGGTCAGCCGGATATCGGCGGTGTCCGCCGCGCCGAAGGTCACGAGGTTCGCGCCCATGGCACGCGCCTTGTCGAAAAGGATCCGCGCGGTCTCGATATCGGCATGCGCCAGCGCGATGCCGCCGGGGGCAAGGCCCTCGTAGATCGACGCCTTCTCATGGGCGATGCCCTCGATCACGCCGAAGGCCTCGAGGTGGGCGGGCGCCACCGTCGTCACCACCGCCACGTCCGGTCGCGCCATGCGCGCCAGCGGCGCGATCTCGCCGGGGGCGTTCATGCCGATCTCGATCACGGCGTAGTCTGTGTCGGCGGGCATCCGCGCCAACGTCACGGGCACGCCCCAGTGATTGTTGAAACTGGCCTCGGCCGCATGGGCGCGCCCCTGCGCGCCAAGGGTCACGCGCAGCATCTCCTTGACGGTGGTCTTGCCGACGGAACCCGTCACCGCGACGACCTTGGCGGAGGTGCGGGCGCGCGCGGCGCGGCCCAGATCGGCCAGCCCCTCCAGCACGTCCGGGACGATCAGAAGCCGCGCCGGGTCCACGCCGTCGGGCACATGCGAAACCATCGCGGCCATGGCACCGCGGGCCAGCGCGTCGGCGACGAAGTCATGCCCGTCCCGCGCGGCGGAAAGCGCCACGAAGAGGTCGCCCGGGGCCACGGTGCGGCTGTCGATGGAGACGCCGGTGGCCTCCCAGTCGCCCGAGACGCGCCCGCCGGTGGCCTGCGCGGCCTCGGCGGCGGTCCAGAGGGCCGCGCTCATGCCCGTCCCTCCAGTGCCGCAACGGCGACGGAGGCCTGCTCCACGTCGTCGAAGGGATAGACCACGTCGCCCACCTGTTGCCCGGTCTCATGCCCCTTGCCCGCGATCAGGAGCGCGTCGCCCGCCTCCAGACCATCCACCGCGCGCAGGATCGCCTCGGCGCGGTCGCCGATCTCGGTGGCCTCGGGGCAGCCCTGCAAAACCGCCGCCCGGATCGCGGCGGGGTCCTCGGACCGAGGGTTGTCGTCGGTCACGATCACGATATCGGCTTCCGTCGCGGCGGCCCGGCCCATCAGCGGCCGTTTGCCCCGATCCCGGTCCCCGCCCGCGCCGAAGACGACATGCAGGCGGCCAAGGACATGGGGGCGCAGCGCCCGGAGCGCCGTTTCCAGCGCGTCGGGCGTATGCGCGTAATCGACATAGACCGGCGCGCCGTTGTTGCGGATCCCGGCCAGCTGCATGCGGCCGCGCACGCCTGTGAGGTCCCCCAGCACGCCGAAAACCGCGTCCGGCTCCTCGCCGGCGGCGATGGCGAGGCCGGCGGCCGTCATCACGTTCATCGCCTGAAACCCGCCGATCAGCGGCAGGCGCACCCGGATCGGACGGCCCCATGCCTCGACCAGCACGTCCTGCCCGCGCTCGTCCAGCCGCCGCCCGATGATCTTCAGCTCCGCCGCCGAGGCGTATTGCGCGACGCCCACCACCTCGGTGCCGCGCGCCTCAACGATCTCGGCAACACGAGCCCCGTAGGTGTCGTCGATATTGACCACGGCCACGCCGTCTTGGGGCAGAAGCTCGGTGAAGAGCCTGAGCTTGGCGTCGAAATAGGCCTCCATCGTGCCGTGATAGTCGAGATGGTCCTGCGTGAGGTTGGTGAAGCCCGCGGCACAGGGGCTGACGGCCTCCATCCGGCGCTGGTCGAGCCCGTGGGACGACGCCTCCATCGCCACGCGGCCGATCCCGTCGGCGCGGATGTCGGCCAGAAGCGCCTGCAGCGTCAGGGGATCGGGCGTGGTGTGGATGCCCGGCGCGCTGTAGCTGCCCTCCACGCCCGTGGTGCCGATGTTGACCGCGCGGTGGCCGAGCCGTTCCCAGATCTGGCGGGTGAAGCTGGCCACGCTGGTCTTGCCGTTGGTGCCGGTGACCGCGACCACGGTCTCGGGGCCCGGCCCGAACCAGAGGGCCGCGGCATGGGCCAGCGTGGCGCGCGCGTCCTCGGTCACGATGAGGGCGGCCTGGGTACCGGCCAGCGCGCCTGCGGCCATTGCCGCGCCCTCCCGGTCGGTCAGGATCGCCACCGCGCCCTCGGCCAGTGCGGTCTCCACGAAGCGCGCGCCATGGACCTGCGTGCCCGGAAGCGCCGCGAAAAGCGTGCCGGGACCCACCTTGCGGCTGTCGATCGCAATATCCGTGACCCTCGCCTCGGCGCCGCCCTGCGCCGTCAGGCCCAGTTCCGCGAGGGATTTGGCTGTTCTCGTCATCCGTGGCCCCGCCCCGGTCGCATGGTCTGGCGCCATCCGGCGCGATCAGTTCGAACTGCTGGATAGCGGAGAACCGGCCACCTGTTCAACGGCGGGCCGCAGGCCGAGGAGGGGTGCGGCGCGCCGGATGAGCTCTGCCGCGACTGGCACCGTCGTCCAACCCGCCGTCCGGCGCGGTTCCTCCCCCGAAAGCTCGGCCGGTTCGTAAAGCGTCGTGATCAGCACGTATTCCGGCGCGTCCGAGGGGAAGACGGCGGCGAAGGTGTTGATGTTGCGGTCCTCGTAATAGCCGCCGCCGAGCGTGCGCGGCATCTCGGCCGAGCCGGTCTTGCCGCCGACCAGGTAGCCGTCGACATCGCCGAAACTGGCCGTGCCCTCGGTGACGACCGAGCGCAGAAGCTCCCGCATCCGCGCGCTGACGGCCTCTGAGATCACGCGCTCGCCACGGGGTACCATGCCCTGCGACGGGTCGCGCCGCAAAAGCGTCGGCGTCACCACCGTGCCACCGTTGACCATCGCGGCATAGGCCGATGCCAGATGCACGGGCGAGGTCGAGATGCCGTGGCCGTAGGAGATCGTCATCGTCGACAGCTCCCCCCAGCGCGCGGGGTAGAGCGGCCGGCCGCTGGGCGCCTCGACCAGTTCCAGCGCCGTGTGTTCCATCAGCCCCAGACGGCCAAGGAAGGCCTGCTGTTGCGTGTTGCCAATCATCCGCGCGATCCGCGCCGTGCCGATATTGGAGGAATGGGTGAAGACCTCCGCCACGGATTGCTCGGGCCCGCGATGGCGGAAATCGGTAATCGCGAAGCCCGCCATCCGCATAGGGCTGCGGGTGTCGATCATATCGTCGAGGGTCACGTGCCCCTCGTCCAGCGCCTGGGCGATCGTGAAGGTCTTGAAGACGGAGCCCAGTTCGTAGACGCCCTGCACCGCCCGGTTGAACAGCGGGCTGTCGGCCTGATCGCCCTCGGTCAGCGGGCGGGGCCGCGCGTTCGGGTCGAAATCCGGCAGGCTCGCCATGGCCACGATCTCGCCGGTGCGGATGTCCATCAGGACGGCGGAGGCGGCCGAGGCGTTCATCAGCGCCATGCCGCCCGCCAGCACCTCTTCGATGGCGGCCTGCACCGTCAGGTCGATGGACAGCGCCAGCGGCCCGTCGCGGGCGGGATCGCGGAGGCTGTCGTCGAACTGCGCCTCGACGCCGGCCACGCCCACGACCTCGGCGGCGTTCACCGCCTCCTGTCCGAAGCCCGCGCCACCGAGGATATGGGAGGCCACGGCGCCGTTGGGATAGAGCCGCATCTCGCGCGGACCGAACAGAAGCCCGGGCTCGCCCAGGTCATGGACCATCTGCTCCTGCTCGGGCGAGATGTAGCGGCGCAGCCAGATGAACCGGCTTTCCGAGGTGAAGCGGCGCTCGAGGTCCGCGGCGTTCATGTCGGGAAAGATCTCGGCCAGCCCGGCGGCGGCGGCGGCGGGGTCGACGATCTCGTGGGGATGGGCGTAAAGCGCGTTGGTGGCGAAATTCGTGGCCAGCACCCGGCCCTGCCGGTCGACGATGTCGGCACGCGTGTTCAGGATCGCGGTGCCCGAGACGGCCACGCTGGGCTCCTCGGCCTCGGTGGTGGCCAGCGCGCCCATGCGCATGCCCACGGCGCCGAAGGCCAGCAGGAAACACAAGGCCACCAGCAGAAGCCGGCTTTCGGCGCGCGCCCGCATCCGGTCGCGCTGCGCCTCGTGGCGCAGGCGCAGGTTCTCGCGTTCGATCGCGTCGGGGTTCTCGCCCTTCTGGCGCGCCTCGATGATCCGCGCCAGCGGCCGGAGGGGGGTCCGCGTCATGGCTCCTGCCCTCCTCCGCCGGTCGAGGCGTTCAGCAAAAGAAGACCCTCAAGCTGCTCCATCGGATCGGGCTCGGGCCGCGGCAGGGGCAGTTCCGCCACGGTGCCGAACTGCTCGGGCACCATCGGCAGAAGCTCGAGCCGCTCGAAGTTGAAATACACCAGTTCGCGCAGCCGGTCGGGACGGTTGAGATAGGCCCATTCCGCGCGCAGGACCGAAAGACGCTCCCGCTCGGCGCCGATCTCGCGCTGGAGACGTTCGACATCGCGGATCGCGGTCTGCGTCAGGATGGTCTGGGAATAGGCCCAGTAGCCCAGCCCGATGACCGCCAGCGCGGCAAGGAAGATCGGCAGCCCGCGCATCAGGCGATCCCCCCGATCTGCGGCAGCCCGAGACGGGCGGCGTCCACGGCCTCGGCCGGGGCGTCGGTGCGGGTGGCCACGCGCAGCTTGGCGGACCGCGCGCGGGGGTTTGCCGCGATCTCGTCCGCGTCCGGCGCGATGGCCTTTTTCGGCGTGAGCACGAAACCGGGATCGCGCAGGGCCTCGGCGGGCGCATGGCGGGAGCCGCCGCCGCCGGCGGAGGCGCGCTCGGCGAGGAAGCGCTTGACGATACGGTCCTCGATGGAATGGAACGTCACGACCGCGAGCTTGCCGCCGGGCTTCAGCGCGCGTTCGGCGGCGGCCAGTGCGGCGACAAGCTGCCCCAGCTCGTCATTCACCGCGATACGCAAGCCCTGAAAGGTGCGTGTCGCGGGATGGATCTGCCCCGGTTTCTTGCGCGGCAGACAGGATTCGACGATGCCGGCGAGCCTGAGGGTCGTCTCGATGGGCGCCTTGGCGCGCTCGGCCACGATGGCGCGCGCGATGCGGCGCGCGGCGCGCTCTTCGCCGTAATAGTGGATGATATCGGCCAGAAGCGCCTCGGGCGCTTCGTTGACCAGATCGGCGGCAGAGGGCCCTTCCTGCCCCATGCGCATGTCGACCGGCCCGTCGCGCAGGAAGGAAAAGCCGCGTTCCGCGCGGTCGAGCTGCATGGAGGACACGCCGAGATCCAGCGCCACGCCGTCGAGCGCGGGGTACCCGGCGGCGGCGGCGTGTTCGTCAAGCTCGGAGAAAGTGCCGGGAACGAGGATCAACCGGTCACCGAAGGCGGCGGCCCAGGGCGCGGCAAGCTCGAAGGCCAGAGGATCCCGGTCGACCCCGATCACCACATCGGCCCCCGCCTCAAGCAATCCACGGGCGTAGCCACCAGCGCCGAAGGTGCCATCGAGCCACACGCCAGAAATCGGGCCGGCCGCCCGAAGAAGCGGACCCAGAAGGACCGGCAAATGCGGCGGCACGGGGGGCGGCACAGGGGGCGTTTGGGCGCCCGTCCCGGTCATTGCGCATCGACATCTGCAGGGTCCGGACGGCGCTTGTTGGCCAGCGAGATGGGATTGAAGAATTCTTTGCCTTCACTGAATTTCTCCAGCATTTTCCGTACTTTGTCGTCAGCAGCGGCGCCATCGTCGGGCTTGAGGATGTGGAACTTCTGTCCCTTGCCCTGGAACAGCGCCTCACCATCGAGGCCCAGCTTCTCGCGGGCCGCCGGCGGCAGGACGAAGCGGCCCGTCTCGTCGACGCCGACCTCGTCGCATTTCACGAAATAGAGGTATTCGAGCAGCTCGCGCGCGCTCTCGCCATCATCCATGCCTTCGATGCGGCGCACGAGGTCGTCGTAGTAATCGCCCGAGAGGCACTCGACGAAATTCGTGGTGGGGTTGCCATAGGCGATGTAGAGGCGGGCGGCATCGCCGGGGCCGCAACGGCTGTCGCCGGACTGCAGGGCACGACGGAACTTGGCCGGAAGCGAGATCCGGCCCTTTCCATCCACCTTGTTCAGGCTTTCGCCTTGAAACCTGCTGTCCACGGGCCTTGCGCCTTCTGGTGTCGCCCCCGGGCTGTCGCCATTTTTTCGCCGCATTGCGGCCTTATTCGAGCGTCGGAAACGGAAACGGCGGATTGAGCAAGCTGCCACTGCTCAATCCGCCGCCCTCGTCCCATCGCTGGGTGTCCGACTGCGCATGCCACCTGGGGGGATGTCTGCTCGCTTGCGCGCCGGATCTCTTTCTTCTGGCGTTCGAGATTGCCTGTATGAACCTGCCGTTTTTTGTTTTTGGTCCGGGCTCGTTGTCCCGGCGTGTCGATCTCGTTTGCCGATGACCAATGGGTGCCACGGGAATATCTCCCAATCAACACCTTTTTTTGGGATTTTCCCCCGCCGAGCGCCAAACGACGGAAATGCAACAGGACACGCATGACGACCCATCGGCGGAATGGCGCCACCTCTGGTGCAAAATGCGGAACGGCCCACAAGATGTGGGGGAATTTACGGATGGGAGGGGTTTTCCCCAGATGTGGTGGAAAGTGCCGAAAAAATCCGGCTCAGCCCGGCATTTTCCGGCTTTTCGCGGAGTCCGGGGCGCGAATCACCCCGTGAGGCACCCGCTCAGGCCATGCCACCGAGGATGAATCGCCGTGCCAGCGCGGCATAGGCGTCCGACATCGGCCCCTCGCCGGCCGCGATGGGGATCCCGGCGTCGCCCGCGATCCGGGTCTCGATGCTGATCGGCAGCGCGCCGAGGAAGGGCAGGTCCAGCCGCTCGGCCTCGGCCTTCACGCCGCCCTCGCCGAAGATATGCGCCTCGTGGCCGCAATTGGGGCAGACGTAGCTGGCCATGTTCTCGATCAGGCCCAGAACCGGCGTCTTCAGCATCTCGAACATGTTGAGCGCCTTGCGCGCATCCAGAAGCGCCACGTCCTGCGGGGTTGAGACGACGATCGCGCCCGTCACCTCGGCTTTCTGGCACAGCGTCATGGCCACGTCGCCGGTGCCCGGAGGCAGGTCGACGAGAAGGATGTCGAGTTCCCCCCACTCCACCTGCGTCAGCATCTGCTGCAGCGCGCCCATCAGCATCGGTCCCCGCCAGACCACGGCCTTTTCCTCGGGCAGCATGAAACCGATGGACATGCAGGTGACGCCATGGGCGTGGAGCGGAATGATCGTCTTGCCGTCCGGAGAGGATGGCCGCTTGTTCACGCCCATCATGCGCGGCTGGGATGGTCCGTAGATATCGGCATCCAGCAGCCCCACGCGACGACCCTGCCGCGCCAGCGCCACGGCGAGGTTCGAGGCCACCGTCGACTTGCCGACCCCGCCCTTGCCGGAACCGATGCCGATGATGTGGCGCACGCCGGAGGGTTTCATCGAGCCCTGCTGCGGTTTCATGTGGCCGCCGATCTGCAGGTTGGGCGGCGCGCCTGCCGGCGCTGCGGGCTTCGGCGGCGCCTTGGCCGCGGGCCCGTGGGCCGTCAGCGCGACCATCACCTGATCGACGCCCGGCAGCTTCTTGAGCATCTGCTCGCAGGCCAGGCGCACGGGCTCCAAGCGTTTCGCAGTTTCGGGACTGTCGGCCTCGAGGATGAAGGAGACGCGTCCGTCCTGCACGGTCAGCGCACGCACGAGATCGCGCGAGACCACGTCGCCGCCATCGGGCAGGGTCAGGTCCGAAAGCGCCTGAAGAATGGTCTCTCGGGTCTGGCTCATGTCCTGTCCTTTCTTGCGCGTGCAAACTGTCTCGCCCCGCAGATAGGCTGAATCTCAGCCGCGTGCACCCCCGATGCGCCAAAGCGCCATGCCGAAAACTCCGGTGCACCCCGCGAGCACCAGCGCCGGCCCGATCCCGAACAGCTCGGCCAGCACCCCGATCAGGCCCGCGCCGATGGCCACCGCGCCGACGCCGACCACCGTCCAGAGGCTCATGACCCGCCCGCGATAGGCATCGGGCAGATCGGTCTGGATCGCCGCCTGCAGGCTGACCCCGCACCATGTGGCCGTGAACCCCGCCAGCGCCGTGGCCAGCAGCGCGAGCGGCCAGACCGGTGCGAGACCCATGCCCGCGACCGCCGCGAAACCGAGCGCCATGGCGGCCAGAACGCTGCGCGGAATGCTGGCCCCGGCCGCGCCCGCGCCCCAGGCCTTGAGCATGGCCGAGACCAGGGCGCCCGCCCCCGCCGCCGCCGTGAGCATCCCCAGACCCGCCGCACCCTGCCCGAAGGCGCCGTCGGCCAGCACCGGCAGCACCTCCAGCGCGCCACGCACGAGCGTGGCGAAGACCAGCGTCAGGATCAGCGCCTCGCGGATCAGCGGCGCGTCGGCCGCGAATCGCAGGCCGCCGCGCAGCTCCTGGAGGAACGGGGCACGCGCGCGCGGGGGCAGCGCGCGCGGGCGCAGAAGCGGCAGGATCGCCAGCATCGGCATGTAGCACAGGACGGCCACCCAGAGCGCCACGCCCGCCCCGGCGCTTGCGATGATCCAGCCGGCAATCACCGGCGCCACCAGCCGGGCGAGGTTGAAGTTGAGCGCGGTGACCGAAACCACGTGCTGCACCATCTCGCGCGCCACGAGCCGCGGACCCAGCGACATGCGCACCGGGTGATGTGCCGAGGAGGTGATCCCGATGGCCAGCGCGGCCGCCGCCACGCCCCATGCCCCCACCAAGGGCAGCGACAGGGCCAGCACCGCGAGGATCCCGGCCATGATCCCGTTCGTGGCGAGCGCCGCCCGGCGGATATCCACCCTGTCGGCCATCACGCCGAACAAGGGCCCGGCCACCAGCGTGGGCGCGAGGCCCAGCGCCGCGACCAGCCCGACGAATCCCGCCGAGCCCGTCCGCTCCCACGCGAGCCAGGCCAGTGTGACTCGCTGAACCCAGATCGCCTGCACCGCAAAGAAGACGCCCACGAAAAAGCGCGCGAATTGCGGGTCCCGGAAGGCGCCGCCCGCGATCATTTCCAAAGCGCTTTCAAAGCCTTCCCGTGAGCGCTACCAGAGCCTTGCAATTTCTGCATAGCAGCATTGAGCGAGTGGTTATTGTGCAGTTGCAGCATATCCCTATCTTTCGACCTCAACGGGGCGGGAAACAGGCCCCACGCGACGGGTCGGAAGTGACCACCGTGAATTTTATGTCGAGGACACCATGGCTTACGTATCGAGCAACAGGACCGCAAGTGCTTCTCTCGGCCCCCGGCTGGGCGAGATGTTCAAGCAGGCGGCCGAAGCATATTCCGCGTGGCGGCTCTATCGCCGCACGCTCAACGAGTTGCAGGGCCTTTCCGTCCGTGAAATGGACGATCTTGGCCTGAACCAGTCCATGCTGCGCCAGGCGGCGTTCGAAGCCGTCTACGGCAAACTGGACTGAAATCGAGGTTTCCCGCGGCCCTCCTCCTCCCTTCGGGCTTCGGGAACTTGCGGGTGCATCCACCCTCCTCCCAATCGGATGCACCCGCCTAATCTACCGGCCCTCGCGGTCGGACAGCAAATCGGCCCCCCTCCTCCCTTGGGGCCGTGACGACCGGCGAAAGGTCCCGCTCCTCCCTGGGGCCCGACGCCCAACATATCGGCGCCTCCTCCTCCCTTTGGCGCTGAGATCTGGCGGTGGTGCCTCTCTCCTCCCTCTGGCACCACCGCCATTTTTTTTTGATCTGCGCCCGACTCTCCCCTTCAGCCACGCTCGTCCTTGGGCGAGCCCATGACCACATAGGTCGTGATCGTGGCCACCTGCGGCAGGTCGCCCAGGATATCGGTGTGAAACCGCTTGTAGGACGGCAGGTCGGCGGCCTCCACGCGCAGGAGGTACTCCACGGACCCCGTCACGTTATGGCACTCGCGCACCTCGGCCGAGGCCGCCATCGCGCGCTCGAAGGCCATCTGTTCGGACTTGGTGTGGGATTTCAGGCCCACGGCGAGATAGGCCACGAAGCCCACGCCCAGTTTCGCGGGATCGGTCACGACCCGGTAGCCGCGGATCACGCCCGCGGCCTCCAGCGCCTGGACCCGGCGCAGCGTGGCCGACGGGCTGAGCGCCACGCGTTCGGCCAGCGCGAGGTTGCTGATCCGCCCGTCACGCGCAAGTTCACGCAATATCCGTCGGTTCTTGTCGTCGATGTCGATCATCTGTTGCGTGAGCTACCGCAAGACGCGGCATATTGCAATTTCATGCGGTGTGTCATGCATCATGGTTGCGCTCATGACCCTCGACACGCTTGCCGCGCTCATCCTCTTCGCCTTCGCCTCCTCGATCACGCCGGGGCCGAACAACGTCATGTTGCTGGCCTCGGGCGCGAATTTCGGGTTGCGCCGGACGGTGCCGCACATGCTGGGCATCTCGGGCGGCCATGCGGCGATGGTGGCGCTGGTGGGGCTGGGCCTTCTGGGCCTGTTCACCGCGCTGCCGTGGCTGCGCACGGGACTGACGGTGGTCAGCGTGGCCTACCTGCTGTGGCTGGCCTGGAAGATCGCGAACGCGGCACCACCGGCCGAGGGCGCGGCGAAGGGCCGTCCGCTGACCTGGGCGCAGGCCGCGGCGTTCCAGTGGGTGAACCCGAAGGCCTGGTACATGGCGATCTACGCGCAGACGAATTTCGGCGCGGCGGACGGCGCGTGGAGCGGCGCAGTCCTCGTGGCGCTGGTCTTCGCCGCGGTGAACCTGCCCTCCGTCACGGCCTGGGCCTGGGGCGGCACGCAGCTCAGCCGATGGCTGACCGCGCCCGGACGGCTGAGGGCGTTCAACTGGACGATGGCGCTTGTGCTGGTGGCCTCGCTCTGGCCGATGCTCAGGCCGGCCGGCTGAGGGCCGTGGCGTCCCTGCCAGGGCCGGAGACCGGACGCGCGCGCATCGAGCCGAGGTCGACCATGACGCAGTCGGGGCTTGTCGCGCGGGCCACGCCCAGAAGCGCCCGCGCCGCCCCTGCCCCGCGCCTGAGGGCCAACCGGTCGTAGCGGTCGTTCAGCAACAACAGCCGCGCCTCGGCGATGCTGCGGGCGATATCCACCCGGTCGGCATCGCCGCCGAACAGGGCCACGTGACCCCGGGCGCGCCCGGGATCGGGTTCATAGATCAGGGTCTTCATCGGTTCCTCCCTAGCCCGGGCCCTTGGCCCGCCCCCACATTCATGGGGCCGCGTCCCGATGATCTGTCTCGCACAACGGTTTTACCCGCTTTCACGCAAAAACGACAGCTTTGAAATCTTTCGCGCGCCTGATCGGCCTAGAACGGCACGTCGCCTGCGGCATCCGCGGCCACGAGGAACCGGCCAACCACGTGCTTTTCTCCGGCCTTGTCGAAACGGACGCCCAGCTTGTCACCCTCGACACTGATGATGGAGCCATAGCCGAATTTCTGGTGAAACACCCGGTCGCCTTCGGAAAACACGCTGACCGCCTCGGCGTCGATGGTGATTCCCTTGGCCTCCGACGGCTGGCGCAGCCCATGGCGGCCCTGATTGGCCTGCAGCCGTCTCCAGCCCGGCGAGTTGTAGACATCGGCGCGCGCGGCCTGTTCGTGCAGGTCGGAGCCGCGCATCATGCCGCTGACGGGGCTGGCCGAGGCGGCCATGCCGCCCTGATGGCCGTAAAGACCGGGCGGCGTCAGCACCTCCACATGCTCGGCCGGCAACTCGTCGATGAAGCGCGAGGGCAGCTGGCTCTGCCACTGGCCATAGACCCGGCGGTTGCCGGCGAACGAGATCGTGCAGAGCCTCTCGGCGCGCGTGATTCCCACATAGGCGAGGCGTCGTTCCTCCTCGAGACCCTTGAGCCCGGTCTCGTCCATGGACCGTTGCGAGGGGAACAGCCCGTCCTCCCAGCCCGGCAGAAAAACGGCGGGAAACTCCAGCCCCTTGGCGGCGTGGAGCGTCATCAGCGTGACCTTGGGCTCGCTGTCCTCCTGCTCATTGTCCATGATGAGCGAGACATGTTCGAGAAACCCTTGCAGGTTCTCGAAGGATTCCAGCGCCTTGACGAGTTCCTTGAGGTTTTCCAGCCGACCCGGCGCCTCCGGCGTCTTGTCGTTCTGCCAATGCGCCGTATAGCCGCTTTCGTCGAGGATCACCTCGGCCAGCTCGATATGGGACAGCTGATCGCCCGCCCCCATATCTTCTATGAGATCGTCCGACGTGGCCGCCACCGCGCCCGCCATCATCGATCGCCAGCGTGCGACGCCCTCCAGAAGCGCGCGCAATTCCTTCGCGCCCTTGCCGCCCAGCGCGCCACTGTCCACCGCCAGCCGGGCGCCTTCCACGAGGCTCACGCCATTGGCCCGCGCCAGCTTCTGGATCGTGGCCTGCGCCTTGTCGCCGAGGCCGCGCTTGGGCGTGTTCACGATCCGCTCGAAGGCGAGATCGTCCTCGGGGCTGACGACGACGCGGAAATAGGCCATCGCATCGCGGATCTCCATCCGCTCGTAGAAGCGCGGGCCGCCGATCACGCGATAGGGCAGACCGATGGTCAGGAAACGGTCCTCGAAGGCGCGCATCTGGTGGGAGGCGCGCACGAGGATGGCGATCCCGTCGGGCCGTATCGGGTCCATGCCGCGTGTGCCGTGGCCCATGGCCTCGATCTCCTCGCCGACCCAGCGGGCCTCCTCCTCGCCGTCCCAATGGCCGATCAGGCGGACCTTCTCGCCGTCCTCGCCCTCGGTCCAGAGCGTCTTGCCCAGCCGCCCCTTGTTGGCCGCGATGACGCCAGAGGCGGCGGAGAGGATATGGCCCGTGGAACGGTAGTTCTGTTCCAGCCGGACCACGTGGGCGCCGGGAAAATCCTTTTCGAACCGAAGGATGTTGCCCACCTCGGCGCCGCGCCAGCCATAGATCGACTGGTCGTCGTCGCCCACGCAGCAGATGTTCATGTGCCCCTGCGCCAGAAGCCTGAGCCAGAGATACTGCGCTATATTGGTGTCCTGATATTCGTCGACGAGGATGTAGCGGAACCACCGGCGGTATTGCTCGAGCAAGTCATCGTTCTTCTGGAAGATCTCGATCACGTGGAGCAGGAGATCGCCGAAATCGACCGCGTTCAGCGTCTTCAGCCGCGCCTGGTATTCGGCGTAGAGCGCGGGGCCCTGCCGGTTGAAGGCGCCGGCATCGGCGGCGGGGATCTTGTCGGGCGTCAGCGCGCGATTCTTCCAGCCGTCGATGATCGAGGCCAGCTGCCGCGCCGGCCAGCGTTTCTCGTCGATCCCGGCGGCGCTGATCAGCTGTTTCATCAGCCGGACCTGGTCGTCGGTGTCGAGGATGGTGAAATTGGACTTCAGCCCCACGAGCTCCGCATGGCGGCGCAGAAGCTTGACGCAGATCGCGTGAAACGTGCCGAGCCAGGGCATCCCCTCGATGGACTGCCCCATCAGCTGAGCCACGCGCCCGCGCATCTCGCGCGCGGCCTTGTTGGTGAAGGTGACGGCCAGGATCTCGTTCGGCCGCGCCGCCCCGGTGGTCAGAAGATGCGCGATCCGCGCGGTCAGCGCGCGCGTCTTGCCGGTGCCCGCGCCCGCCAGCATCAGCACAGGGCCGTCGAGCCGCTGCACCGCATCGCGCTGCGCGGGGTTCAGCCCGTCGAGATAGGGCTTGGGCCGCGCGGCCATGGCCTGCGCGGACAGCGAAACGGCGGAGGCGGCCTCGAACGCCTCGGAATCGTCGAAACTGCTCATACACGGATCATAGGGCGAATTGGCGCGGGATTAAAGCTTTGTTCGCCGATTGTTCCGCGTTCATGCGGCGGCCCCGGGGCGCTGCCCCGGACCCCGGCGGTATTTGGGGAAAGATGAAGGCGGGCCTGCGGGAGCGCTCTGGACAAGCCGGGCGCGCAGGTGCTTCGTGTCGCGCATGGACCTGCATGCGAAATATCCCGCGATTTCCGACCTGAAGGCGCGCGCGCGGCGACGCATCCCGCATTTCGTGTGGGAGTATCTCGACAGTGCCACCGGGAGCGAGAGCGTGACCGCGCGCAACCGCGCAGCCCTCGACCGCGTTCTCTTCAGGCCTGCAGCGCTGCGCGGGGAGATCGTGGCGGATCTCGCGACCACCTTCCTCGGGCGCGCCTACCCGGTGCCGTTCGGCATCGCGCCGCTGGGCATGTCGGGGCTGGTCTGGCCCGAGGCGGAGATCCTGCTGGCGCGGCACGCGGCGCGGGCGGGCATTCCCTATGGCCTCTCGACCGTGGCGACGCGCACGCCCGAGGACCTGAAGGGCGCGCAGGGCGATCAGGGCTGGTTCCAGATGTACCCGCCACGCGATGCGGGCATTCGCGACGACATGCTGGCGCGGGCGCGCGGCGCGGGGTTTCACACGCTTGTGCTGACCGTGGACGTGCCCGCAGCCTCGCGGCGGGAGCGCCAGACACGCGGCGGGCTGGTGCAGCCGCCGCGCCTGACGCCGCGGCTGGCGCTGCAGGTCGCGCGCTGCCCGGCCTGGGCCATGGGCATCCAGGCCTCGGGCATGCCGCGCATGCGGCTGATGGACAGCTACGCCGACCAGGAAAAGCTGGGCCGCCTGCCCTCCACGGCGCATGTTGGCTACCTGCTGCGCGCCGCGCCCGACTGGGTCTACTTGGCCGCGCTGCGCGAAGCCTGGTCGGGGCCGTTCATCCTCAAGGGTGTCATGGAGAGTGAGGTCGCGGCCCGCGCCGAGGCGGAGGGCGTCGATGCGATCTGGGTTTCGAACCACGCGGGCCGGCAATTCGACGGCGCGCCCGCCGCGGTGGATGTGCTGCCGGAGATTCGGGCGGCGACCGGGTTGCCGGTGATCTGCGACAGCGGGATCGCGGGCGGGCTCGACATCCTGCGCATGCTGGCGCTGGGGGCCGATTTCGTGATGATGGGGCGCGCGTGGCACTACGCGCTCGGCGCCTTGGGGCGCGCGGGGCCGGCGCATCTGCACGACATGCTGGTCAAGGACATGACCTCCAACATGGCGCAGATCGGGGCCGCGCGGCTGGACGAGCTGTCCGGACGCCGGTGGTCCGGGACCTGACCCCTCACCTTCATCCTGGCAGAAAACTCCCCGCGCGGAGCGCATAAGAGAATCCGTGCGCGGAGCGCATGAGCGGCGGCAAGGGGGCTCGTCCCCCGAGCCGCCGCTGACCCCCTTTGTCCGGCTCATGCGGCACAGCTTCCAGTTGCGGGCTTGCCCGACGCGCCGTAGACATTCTGCAATCGCGAAAGGGAGTTCCGTCCGCCATGCCCGAGTTCAAGAAGATCCTCGTCGCCAATCGCGGCGAAATCGCGATCCGCGTCATGCGCGCGGCGAACGAGCTGGGCAAGCGGACGGTCGCCATCTACGCCGAGGAGGACAAGCTGTCGCTCCACCGCTTCAAGGCGGACGAGGCCTACAAGATCGGCGAGGGGCTCGGCCCCGTGGCGGCCTATCTCTCGATCCCCGAGATCATCCGCGTGGCGAGGATGTGCGGCGCCGACGCGATCCATCCGGGCTACGGGCTTTTGTCCGAAAACCCCGAATTCGTCGATGCCTGCGAGGCCGCCGGGATCGCCTTCATCGGGCCGAGGGCCGAGACGATGCGCGCGCTTGGCGACAAGGCCTCCGCGCGACGTGTGGCGATCGAGGCGGGCGTTCCCGTGATCCCGGCGACCGAGGTCCTCGGCGACGACATGAAGGCCATCGCGAAAGACGCCGGCGAGATCGGCTATCCCCTGATGCTCAAGGCCTCCTGGGGTGGCGGCGGGCGGGGGATGCGCCCGATCAACGGCCCCGGGGAGCTCGAGGAGAAGGTCCGCGAGGGCCGGCGCGAGGCCGAGGCCGCCTTCGGCAATGGCGAGGGTTACCTCGAAAAGATGATCCTGCGCGCCCGGCACGTGGAGGTGCAGATCCTCGGTGACAGTCATGGCAACATCTACCACCTCTACGAGCGCGACTGTTCCGTCCAGCGGCGCAACCAGAAGGTCGTGGAACGCGCGCCCGCCCCCTATCTCTCCGAGGCCCAGCGCGAGGAAATCTGCATGCTGGGCAAGAAGATCTGCGAACATGTGAACTACCAGTGCGCCGGCACCGTCGAGTTCCTCATGGACATGGAAACCGGCGCTTTCTACTTCATCGAGGTCAATCCCCGCGTGCAGGTCGAACACACCGTGACCGAAGAGGTCACCGGCATCGACATCGTGCGCGCGCAGATCCTCATCACCGAGGGCAAGAGCCTCGTGGAGGCCACCGGCGTCGCCTCGCAATACGACGTGAAGCTCGACGGCCACGCCATTCAGTGCCGGATCACCACCGAGGACCCGACCAACAACTTTATCCCCGATTACGGCCGCATCACCGCCTATCGCGGGGCGACCGGCATGGGCATCCGCCTCGACGGCGGCACGGCCTATTCGGGCGCCGTCATCACGCGCTACTACGACAGCCTGCTGGAGAAGGTCACCGCATGGGCGCCCACGCCCGAGGCCGCGATCGCGCGGATGGACCGCGCGCTGCGCGAGTTTCGCATCCGGGGTGTGTCGACCAACATCGCCTTCGTCGAGAACCTGCTGAAGCACCCGACCTTCCTGAACTACCAGTACCACACCAAGTTCATCGACGAGACGCCCGAGCTGTTCGATTTCAAGCCGCGCCGGGACCGCGCGACGCGGCTCCTGACGTATATCGCCGACATCACCGTGAACGGGCATCCCGAGACCGAGGGACGCCCCCGTCCCCGCGCCGACATCAAGGACCCCAAGCCGCCATTGCTCAGGTCCGACACGCCTGCGATGGGGACCCGCCAGCTTCTGGACGAGCACGGGCCCGAGGCGGTGGCGAAATGGATGAAGGAGCAGACGCGCCTTCTGATCACCGACACGACCATGCGCGACGGGCACCAGTCGTTGCTGGCCACGCGGATGCGCTCGATCGACATGATCAAGGTCGCACCCGCCTATGCCGCGAACCTGCCGGAGCTTTTCTCGGTCGAATGCTGGGGCGGGGCCACCTTCGACGTGGCCTATCGCTTCTTGCAGGAATGCCCATGGCAGCGGCTGCGCGACATCCGCGCGGCGATGCCCAACATCATGACGCAGATGCTGCTGAGGGGCGCCAACGGCGTGGGCTACACGAACTATCCCGACAACGTGGTCAAGGCCTTCGTCAAGCGGGCCGCCGAAAGCGGCGTCGACGTCTTCCGCATCTTCGACAGTCTCAACTGGGTCGAGAACATGCGCGTCTCGATGGATGCGGTGCTGGAGACGGGCCGCATCTGCGAGGGCACGATCTGCTACACCGGCAACGTGCTCGACCCCGACCGGGCGAAATATGACCTGAAATACTACGTCAAGATGGCCAAGGAGCTGGAGGCCGCGGGCGCCCATGTGCTGGGGCTCAAGGACATGGCGGGGCTGCTGAAACCCGCCGCGGCGGCGGTTCTGATCCCGGCGCTGAAGGACGCGGTGGACCTTCCGATCCATTTCCACACCCATGACACGGCCGGTATCGCCTGCGGCACGATTCTCGAGGCCTCCGCAGCGGGCGTGGATGCGGTCGATTGCGCGATGGACGCCCTGTCAGGCAACACCAGCCAGGCGACGCTGGGCACGGTGGTGGAGGCCCTGCGCTTCACCGACCGGGATACCGGTCTCGATATCGGGGCGATCCGCGAGATCTCCGACTACTGGGAGGCCGTGCGCGCCCATTACGCGGCGTTTGAATCGGGGATGCAGGCGCCCGCCTCGGAGGTCTATCTCCACGAGATGCCGGGCGGGCAGTTCACCAACCTCAAGGCGCAGGCGCGGTCCATGGGGCTGGAGGACCGCTGGCACGAGGTGGCGCAGATGTATGCCGACGTGAACCAGATGTTCGGCGACATCGTGAAGGTCACGCCGTCCTCCAAGGTGGTGGGCGACATGGCGCTGATGATGGTCAGCCAGGGCCTGACGCGCGAGGACGTGGAGAACCCCGCCAAGGACGTCTCCTTCCCCGACAGCGTCATCGACATGATGCGCGGCAATCTCGGCCAGCCGCCGGGCGGCTTTCCGCCCGGCATCCTGAAGAAGGTGCTCAAGGACGAGCAGCCCGTGCTCGACCGGCCCGGCAAGCATGTGGCCCCTGTCGATCTGGAGGCCGAGCGCACGGCGCTGGAAGATCGGCTCGAGGAGGAGATCGATGACGAGGACCTGATGGGCTACATGATGTATCCGAAGGTCTTTTCCGACTACGCGATGCGCCACAAGGAATACGGGCCCGTCCGGACATTGCCCACGCGCACCTTCTTCTACGGGATGGAACCGGGCGAGGAGATCGAGGCCGAGATCGACCCGGGCGTGCGCCTTGTCGTGCAGCTGCAGGCCATAGGCGACACCAACGAGGAAGGCGAGGTCCGGGTCTTCTTCGAGCTCAACGGCCAGCCGCGCACGATCCGGGTGCCCAACCGCAAGATCGCCGCGGGCCAGGTCAAGCGCCCGAAGGCGGAGATGGGCAACCCCAACCATATCGGCGCGCCGATGCCTGGCGTCGTGGCCACCGTCGCGATCTCGCCGGGGCAGAAGGTGGCGCAGGGCGATCTCCTGCTGACCATCGAGGCTATGAAGATGGAGACCGGCCTTCACGCCGAGCGCGACGCTCTGGTCAAGGCCGTGCACGTGGCAGCCGGCGGGCAGATCGACGCCAAGGACCTGCTGGTAGAGCTGGAAGACTGACGCCATTGCCATGGAGGCGTCGGATTTCGAACCCGCGCAGCGTCGTGCCCCCGAAAGGCGCGACGCCACGATGAGGTTACGATAGCGCCACGACTTGGCCCCAATGTGACATATGATGGTTAACCGCGGGGCATCGCGGGTATGTGCATGGTTTGCAATTTCTTCAAGGACGAAGCGGGAGCGGTCACCGTCGACTGGGTGGTGCTGTCCGCAGGAGTCGTCGGCACGGGCATCGCCCTCGTCGTGCTGGTGTCGGGCGGGATCGAGAGCCTGGCGGGCGAAACGGCGTCGCACATGGCGGGAGTCGAGATCCGCACCGCCTTCGCCATGCCCGAGGCGCTTTTCTCGAACGATTTCTCCGACGGTATGGGCGGCTTCGTGGGCGGCACGCTGTCCAACCTGATCGGATTCGGCGAGGTGTTGCAGCTCGGCCCACTCGAAACGACGCAGGCCACCTTCGCAGTCCCCGCTGGCGCGGACACGGCGACCCTCACCTTCGACATGCTCGGCGTTGACGATCTTTCGGGCGAGGCCGCCTCGATCATGATCAACGGACAGGTCGTGGCGCTCTATGCCGACAATCACGGCACGATCACCACCACCGACGGCGGCGTGTCGGGCGTGAACGTGTCCGTCGCACAGCAGTACAGCAACGAACCGATGGGCGGCGGCAGCCACGGCAGTGACAGCCGCGCGACCTACACGATCACCATCGACGATCCCGGCGAGACGGTCACCTTCGGCGTCTACTCGGGCACCGCACAGCCGACGTCCGAGGAATTCTTCGCCATCGACGACGTGAATTTCGTGGCCGGTTGAGCGGGCACGGCCGGCGCGGCCGGCGCATGCATTTTCCACTTGCAGAGCCGCGCGGCCCGACCTAGATACGGCCCCCATAAGAGAGCGGGTGTAGCTCAGGGGTAGAGCATTACCTTGCCAAGGTAAGGGTCGTGAGTTCGAATCTCATCACCCGCTCCAGATTTCCCGGACACAGGATCGGGACACAGACGGGTCGCCATGGGCGGCCCTTCGTGTTTTCGGGTCCTCGCCAGGGCGCGTAAGGCTTTTGGCAACTTCTATGCTGCAAAACCGCGGCGGTGGCGGCGGCCAAAATGGCCCCGCGGGTTTGCGAGGGTTTCGTGGATCAACTCTGTCAGCGGCGCCTGTCGGGCGCGCAATTCCACGCGCCACGCCTTCGGGGCGGCGCATCGCGGCATCCGGCCTCCGCGGCATGAGCGGGTCCGTCGCGCATCTCCACGGGCTTGCGGCCGATGGCTCGCGTCCCGCCACGCCCTCGATCTCGAGGCGACAGTTGCGCAACCGGCGCGCGGCGATCATCGGCTGCGCAGGCGTACCTGCCTCCTATGGCGGGTTCGAAACCCTCGCCGAACAGCTCGCCATCGCGGCCGAGGCGCGGGGGATCGCGTCGAAACTGACGATCTGGTGCTCGGCCAAGGGCGCGGCCGCCCCCCGTCCGGACCGGTTCCGCGGCGCGCGTCTGCGTCACCTTCCGCTGTCGGCCAACGGCGCCTCCTCGATCCCCTATGACGGCGCCTCGGCGCTGGCCGAGATGATCGGGCGCGGTGCCGCCGACACGGTCCTTGCGCTGGGTGTCTCGGGTGGCGGCCCTCTGGCCGCTCTGGCGCCGCTCAGCCGCACGCGCCTTGTCGTGCATGTCGATGGCCGCGAGGCGGAGCGCGCGAAATGGGGCGGCACGGCGCGCCGGGTTCTGGCCTGGTCCGAGCGCAGGGCGGTACGCGCCGCCGACGTCGTCGTGGCCGACAACGCGGCGCTGGCCCGCGACATCACCGAACGCTACGGGTGCCGGCCGCAGGTGATCGCCTACGGCGCCGACCACGCCCGCCGGGCCAGGCCGGGCGATATCTCGGACCTCGGGCTGCCGCCGCGCTATGCGCTCGCCATCGCGCGGGCGGAACCCGAAAACAACCTCCAGACGCTGATCCGCGCCTTCGCCCGCCTGCCCGACCAGCCGCTCGTCATCGTGGCGAACTGGTCGGCCACGCGGCACGGCCGCCTGTTGCGCGCGGCTTGGGAGGGCACCCGGAACCTGTATCTGCTGGAGGCCGAGTACGACCCCGCGCGGCTCCGGGCGATCCGCGACCGTGCGTGGCTCTACCTGCATGGCCACTCGGCAGGCGGCACCAACCCGTCGCTGGTCGAGATGATGCCCTTCGGCGTGCCCATCGCCGCTTGGGACTGTGCCTACAACCGGGTCAGCACCGCGGGCAGCGCGCCGGGCTTTCGCGATGCGGACGGGCTGATCGCACTGGTCCGGCGGCTCGCCACGCGCCCCGATATCTGCGCTTCGATGGGCGCTGCGCTGGCCACGGTGGCGGCGCGGCGCTATCGCTGGGATGCCATAGCCGACGCCTATTTCGACCTGCTCGATCTCTGATCCGGCCTTGCGCCTTCCCAAGCCGCGCCCCCGGCCCTATAAGCGGCCCGCCGTGACAGGAGAACGCCGATGCGCCGCGCAACCATCGCCCGCAAGACCGCGGAGACGGACATCTCCGTCGAGATAAACCTCGACGGAAAGGGGGCTTACGACAACCGCACGGGCGTGGGGTTCTTCGACCACATGCTCGACCAGCTCGCGCGCCACGCGCTGATTGACCTGACCATCGCGGCCTCTGGCGATCTGCATATCGACGACCACCACACGGTGGAGGATGTGGGCATCACGCTGGGCCAGGCGCTGTCGCAGGCGCTGGGCGACAAGCGCGGCATTAGGCGCTACGGCTCTTGCCACCTTGTGATGGACGAGGCGCTGGTGCGCGCCGCGCTCGACCTGTCGGCGCGTCCGTTCCTCGTCTGGGACGTGACGTTCCCGACGCCCAAGATCGGCACGTTCGACACCGAGCTCGTGCGCGAGTTCTTCCAGGCGCTTTCGACCCATGGCGGCATCACGCTCCATGTGACGCAGCTTGCCGGGGTGAACAGCCACCACATCGCCGAGGCCGCGTTCAAATCCGTCGCCCGCGCGCTCCGCGAAGCGGTGGAACCCGACCCGCGCCGGTCCGACGCGATCCCCTCGACCAAGGGCGCGCTGTGACGGCCAGGCGCGCGGCAAGGCATCAAGACATGACCACGGTTCTCGTAGACTACGAATCCGGCAACCTGCATTCGGCGGAAAAGGCGTTTCAGCGCATGGCCGCCGAGGTCGGCGCGGGCCCCGTCATCGTGAGTTCCGACCCCGACGAGGTGGCGCGCGCGACCCGTGTCGTGCTGCCCGGCGACGGCGCATTTCCCGCCTGCCGGCGCGGGCTGCAATCCTTCGACGGGCTGGAGGAGGCGGTGATCGAGGCGGTCGAGAAACGCGCCCTGCCCTTCCTCGGCATCTGCGTGGGCATGCAGATGCTGGCCGAGTGGGGCCGGGAATACGAGGACGTGGCGGGCTTCGGCTGGATCGGCGGCGAGGTGGTGCGCATCACGCCCTCCGACCCGGAGGTGAAGGTCCCTCACATGGGCTGGAACGATCTGGTCATCGACCGGCCTCACCCCGTTCTCGACGGGATAGAGACCGGCGATCACGCCTATTTCGTCCATTCCTACGCCATGCGCGTGGCCGACCCCGCCGACCTTCTGGCCCATGTGGATTATGGCGGCCCGGTCACCGCCATCGTCGCCCGCGACACGGTCATCGGCACGCAGTTCCACCCCGAGAAAAGCCAGCGCGCGGGCCTGCGGCTGATCGCGAATTTCCTGCAGTGGCGCCCCTGACGGACAAGGCGCTCAGAGTGACGGCGCGTCAGTTCTCCCGTGTCCAGACACCGCCTTCGCGGCACCCCCGCACGCCGAAGACCCGGCGGCAGCCCGACACCGACAGGCTGTCACCGGTCAGAACCAGCCGCGAGTCGTATTCCTCGTCCCGGTCCGGCGAATAGACGCGGCCCACGTAATCGCCGCCTTGCGTCGGGTTCGTGTCCCAGATGATCAGCCGTCCGATATTCGGTGACTGCATCGGGTTGCCGTTCTCATCGAAAGCCCCGACCAACTCTCCGCAGAGCGACCTGCCGCAGACCGTCACCTCGATCAGGCCGCTGTGGCCATTGTCGTCGGCCGCCGTCCGCCAGCTTCCCAGAAGCGGATCGGCCGAGGCCGCGCCCGCCAGCCCGAAGGCCAGGGCCAGGCCCAACAGGGTCGTTCTCATCGGTTGGTCTCCTCCCTGGCTTTCCCCGGACAGGCTGCCGCGCGCCCGTGGCCCTGTAAAGCCTGACGTGGCGAGGGCCGCCCCGCCTTGCCCCCGGCCGCCGCTTGCGGCACAGAGCGGCCCGAGACCAGCCGAAGGGACCCGCGATGATCCTCTACCCCGCCATCGATCTCAAGGACTGCCAGGCCGTCCGCCTCTTGCGGGGCGAGATGGACAAGGCCACCGTGTTCAACGCCGACCCGGCGAGCCAGGCGCGCGCGTTTCAGGACGCGGGCTGCCAGTGGCTGCACCTTGTCGACCTGAACGGCGCCTTTGCAGGCGCGCCCGTGAACGGCGCGGCGGTCGAGGGCATTCTCGAGGCCACGGATGTGCCCGCGCAACTGGGTGGCGGCATCCGGGACATGGCCACCATCGAGACATGGCTGGAAAAGGGCATCGCGCGGGTGATCCTGGGCACGGTGGCGGTCGAGAACCCCGGTCTGGTCCGACAGGCCGCGCGTGCCTTTCCGGGCCGGGTGGCCGTGGGGCTCGACGCGCGGGAGGGCTTCGTGGCGACCAAGGGCTGGGCGGAGCAGACGGATGTCGCGGTGACGGATCTCGCCCGCGCCTTCGAGGACGCGGGCGTGGCGGCCATCATCTACACCGATATCGACCGCGACGGGGCGATGCAGGGCCCCAACGTCGCGGCCACCGAGGCGCTCGCGCGCGCCACCTCGATCCCGGTCATCGCATCGGGGGGCGTGTCCTCACTGACGGATCTGGTGGCGCTCAGGAACACCGGCGTCATCGCGGGGGCGATCTCGGGCCGCGCGCTCTATGACGGGGCGCTGGACCTTCGCGAGGCGCTTGCGGCGCTGGCCTGACCGAAGGGCGCTTAACCCGCCATTGAGACCGTTTTGTCAGATTGTCCGCGATTTGCGCGGGAAAGAACGGCATGGCGATCGGCGAAACGGGCAGTTTGCGGGAGAACACGACCTATGCGGGCGAACCCATCGAGGTGGAGTTCAGCGAGGCGCTGACCGATCCGGTGGTCGCCCTGACCGCGACAAATAACGGCGGCAACACGTTTTCCCTCCGCGTGATCGAGTTTCGCACCGACGCGAATGGCGATGCGACGGGCTTTTCCTTCACCATCGACGAGTGGGAACACCATGACGGCGCGCATCCTGCGATGGAGACGATCAACTGGATCGCCATCGAAAGCGGAACCCATGTGCTGCCCGACGGCCGCCTGATCGAAGCCGGCTACGCGCAGGCCGACAGCGACGGGGAGGACGTGACGCTTGCGCATGATTTCCCCGACACGCCCGTGGTGTTGACCACGGTCGCCTCCGACCGGCACGCCTCTCATGTGGACAGTGACCCGACCAAGGTCGGCGCGAAGGGCTTTACCCTGAGCGTCGAGGAGGCCGAAAGCCAGGACGGCGTGCATGGGCTGGAAAAGGTGGGCTGGATCGCGGTGCAGCCAGGCGGCGATGGCAGCGCGGGCACCGCCTCGAACGCCGGGACCGTGGACTCCGACTGGGCCGCGTTCGGGCTGGGCGCGACGTTTTCCGATCCCGTCGTGCTGGCCGAAACCCAGACGAAAAACGAGGCCGACACCGGCAACGTTATCTTCCGCAACCTCGACGCGGACGAGATCGACCTGCGCTTCGAGGAGGAGACATCGGCCGACAAGGAAACATCCCACGGGTCCGAGACGGTCGCCCTCGTCGCCTTCGAGGCCGGGATGATCCTGTGTTTCACCGCCGGGACGATGATCGACACGCCCCACGGCCCGCGCCCGGTGGAGCAGCTGGCTGCGGGCGACGCGATCCTGACGCTGGACCATGGCGCGCAACCGCTCCTCTGGGCAGGCGGGAGCGCCCATGACGCCACGGCGCTGCGCACGCATGCCCGGCTGACCCCGATCCGCATCCCGACGGGCGCCTTCGGGCCGGGCAGGCCGTCGCGCGACACGCTGGTTTCACCGCAGCACCGGCTTGTGTTGCGGGACTGGCGGGCCCAGCTCTGCTTTGGCAGCGGCGAGGTGCTGGCGCCGGCCAAGGCGCTTTTCGCGCCGGCCACGGGCATCCGGGCGGTGCGCTATGTCCACCTGCTCTTCGCGCGGCACGAGATCGTCACGGCGAACGGAATGCCGATGGAGAGCTTCCATCCCGGCCAGATGTGCAAATCGGCCCTCACCGGGCCCGCGCGCGAGGAGGTCTTCGGTCTCTTCCCGACATTGCGCACGGCGCCGGGCTCATGGGGGCCCACTGCCCGCCCCGCCCTTCGCCCGTGGGAGGCGGCGCTGCTCGCGCCCCGTGCCGGCATCTCTTTCCTCCCGTCGCGCGATCCCCTAAGAACGCGCCCATGCTGAAGACGCGCATCATCCCCTGTCTCGACGTCGCCGACGGGCGCGTGGTCAAGGGCGTGAACTTCGTCGACCTGCGCGACGCTGGCGACCCGGTGGAACAGGCGCAGGCCTATGACGCCGCCGGCGCGGACGAGCTGTGTTTTCTCGACATCCACGCGACCCACGAGAACCGGGGCACGATGTACGACCTTGCGACCCGCACGGCGGAGCAGTGTTTCATGCCGCTCACGATCGGCGGCGGGGTGCGGACGGTGGAGGACGTGCGCAACCTGCTGTTGGCCGGCGCCGACAAGGTCAGTTTCAACTCCGCCGCCGTGGCCGACCCCGACGTGATCGCGCGCGCCGCCGACAAGTTCGGTAGCCAGTGCATCGTCTGCGCCATCGACGCCAAGACGGTCGCGTCCGGCAAGTGGGAGATCTTCACCCATGGCGGTCGCAGGCCCACCGGCATAGATGCCGTGGCGTTCGCGAAAACGGTCACCGAAAAGGGCGCGGGCGAGATCCTGCTGACCTCGATGGATCGTGACGGGACGAAACAGGGGTTCAACCTGCCCCTGACCCGCGCGATCACGGATGCGGTCCCGGTGCCGGTGATCGCAAGCGGCGGGGTGGGCACGCTCGATCACCTCGTGGAGGGCGTGACCGAAGGCGGGGCCAGCGCGGTGCTGGCCGCCTCCATCTTCCATTTCGGCGAATACACCATCGCCGAGGCCAAGGCGCATATGCATGCGGCCGGCATACCGGTGCGCCTGACATGACGGCGCTGGAGCGTCTTGCCGCCACCATCGCCGCACGTCGCGGGGCCGACCCCGAGACGTCCTGGACGGCGAAGCTGCTGGCCAAGGGGCCGGAGAAATGCGCCGAGAAGTTCGGCGAAGAGGCCGTCGAGGCGATCATCGAGGCCGTGAAGGGCGACCGGGATCGCCTGACGGCGGAGGCGGCGGACGTGCTCTACCACCTGCTGGTGATGCTGGCTGCGCGGGACGTGACGCTGGAGGATGTCCTGATCAAGCTGGAGCGCCGCGAAGGTGTGTCCGGCATCGACGAGAAGGCCGACCGCAAGACGGGCGGCTGAGGGCGGAGGCGCCGCCTCGGGGGGCAGGCCCCCTCGCCGGCGCCGATGCCTCCGGCGGGAGTTTTCCGGCCAGAATGAAGAAGGGCCGGGACGCCTAGAGCCTGGACGAAATGATCCCGGTGGCGAAACCGCCCATGCGAAGCTCTCCGAAGAGCCTCTGGTACTCGATCTTGGGGCAGCGGTTCTGGATGACCGTCAGCCCCTCGGCCTCGGCCAGGGCGGCGGCCTCGGGATGCGTCACGCCGATCTGCATCCATATGACCTTGGGGCGCGGCGACATCGCCAGCGCCGCCTCGACGATCCCGGGCACGGCCTCGGGCCGGCGGAAGATGTCGATGACATCGACGCCACCCTCGATCTCCGACAAATCGGCGCGCACGGTCTCCCCGAACAGGGTCTTGCCCGCCTGCCCCGGATTGACCGGGATCACGCGGTAGCCTTTCAGCTTCAGGTAGCGCGCCACGTAGTGGGACGGCCGGACGGGATTGGGGCTGACGCCGACGCAGGCGAAGCTTTTGGACTCGCGCAGGACACGGCGGAGCAGGTCGTCGGAGGGCGTTTCGGTCATGCCCCCCGGATACCATGACAACTGCCCCATGCCACAAAAAAAAGCGCCCGCAGCGGGGAATGCGGCGGGCGCAGTCACGGAACGAGGGACAGTGATGGGCGCGCGGTGTTCCGAACCGCGGCGCCTATAGGAAAAGTGGGATCCGTCTGGCCGTTTTGTAGGGCGCGGAACGAAAACGTGATCACGTGCCGCAGCTTCGCGGCTCAGCCGAGGATCGCGGGCCAGTGCGCCTCACCCGCTGCGATGACGTCGGGGAGTTCCGCCAGCCACAGCTCCCGCGCGCGGAGGGTCGCGTTGAGGTAGAGGCGGTCGTCATGGATGGCCCAGGCCTCCGGGATCGTCGGCGCGAGGTAGCCGCGCGACGCGGCGAAGGCGCAGTAGCCGCCGAAGGCCGGGGCGAAGCGTTCGGGTGCGGCGAGAAACGCCTCGCGGTTGGCGGCCGTGGCGAAGGTCCAGCGCGCGCCCATCCAGTCGGCGCCATGGACAGCATCGCCGCGGACCGGCGTGCCGTCCTCGAAACAGGCGACCGGGTCGGTGCCGCCGAGGGCGAGACCGTCGCTTTGAAAGATCGCGGGTTCCGCGGCGCGGACACGCGTGGCGGCGGCAAGGCCGGGCATTGCCGTGGCAAGGGCCACGAAGGAACGGCGGGTCAGCATCTCTTCGGTCTCCGGTCGGGTGATCCTGTCGCCGGGAAACTGCCACCTGCCGGCCCGTGTTGCATCCCCCCTCCCCGTGATGTGACGGGCCGTGACGGGGCCGTTACGGGGCAGCGTTCAGTCGAAGATGTCCTCCAGCACGTCGAAGGCCTCTTCGAACATCTCGCGCAGGAGACCCTTGCGTTTCCTGCGCCGTTTGCGCCTGCGCGGGTCCTGTCGGTCCTCCTGCCAGCCCTGCGGCGAAGTGGGCACCGGGTGGCCATGCGGCGCGGGCTTGCGCGGGCTGCGCTTGACCGCATCCACGTCCCGGTCCGCGCGGAGCCATTTCATATCGTGCAGGGGCGCGCCGCAGGCGCCGCAGGCCAGTTCGTGCCCGTCGCGCGCCGACAGCTTCAAGGTCTGGCGGCGTCCGCAATAGGAGCAGGTGGCGATCTTCGTCTGGTAGGGCATCGGGCCTCCGGCTTACTCGGTCCCGAGTGCATATAGGCTCACCGCCGCCGCGTTGGAGACGTTGAGTGAACCGAAGGCGCCCGCGGAGGGAATGCGCGCGAGGATATCGCAAAGCTCGCGGGTGCGCGCCCTAAGCCCCGGGCCCTCGGCGCCGAGGACCAGCGCGGCGGGACGCCCCCTTGCCTCTGCCGCCGCCCCGCCGATCTCGACCGCACCTTCTCCGTCCAGGCCGATCACCAGGAAGCCCATGGATTTGAGCGTCTCGATGGCATTGCCGAGGTTCGGCACGCGCAGGTAGGGCTGACGCTCCAGCGCGCCGCTTGCGGTCTTGGCGAGCGCGCCGGTTTCTGGCGCGGAATGGCGGGAGGGGGCGACCACGGCGCGGGCCCCGAAGACCTCGGCCGAGCGCAGGATCGCGCCCACGTTATGCGGGTCGGACACCCGGTCGAGCAGGACGAGACGCGGCGGCCCCGCGCCTTCCGCCAGCGCGATGTCCTCGAGCCGGCCCCAGTCGAGCGCGCGCACCTCCAGCGCAGCACCCTGATGCACGGAGTCCGGATCGAGTGGTGCTGGAAAGCTGCGCGGATCGGCGATCTCGGGCGCAAGGCCGGCCGCGGCGATGGCCTCGGCCAGCCGGTCGGCGGCGTTGCGGGTGACGACGAGGCGCAGCTTCTCGCGCGCGGGATTGGCCAGCGCGTCACGCACCGCATGCAACCCGAAAAGCCAGACGGTTCCGGCCGCCGAAGCCTTGCGCGCGCGCTCCTTCTCGATGATCCGTGCCGGTTTCTTCGCCACGCGTGACCCTCCGTGCGCCAGCTTCGGACCTACGCGCAGACGGTGCCGAAGGAAAGCCCGGACGCGCCCGCACCCCACGGGTTTTTCGGTTGACGGCCCAAAAGCGCAGGGCTATCCAGCCCATCGCGTCGGGCGACGTGCTGCAAGGTGCGGCAGCGGACTGTAACTCCGCCGGGGAGACCCATGCCTGGTTCGATTCCAGGGTCGCCCACCATTCTCTCCCCGAAAAGCCGGCCTGTCCATCGAGGCGCACTCTGCGCGTCTGCTCTGTCGCAACGGGCGTCGAAAACGGGGGCCGCCGGCTTTTTTTTCGAAACCTCCGCCGCTGCAAGTCAGTTCCTCAAGGAACCGACACGGAACGGACGGAACCGTCGATTTGGGACACCCACACCATCACGACATCGACGCGGACGCGGGCGACCGCCGGGTTTTCGGTGCCATCGCGGTCAATCTGGGGCTCACGCTGGCGCAGATCATCGGCGGCATCGTCTCGGGCTCTCTCGCGCTGATCGCGGATGCGCTGCACAATTTCTCCGACGCGATCTCGCTGATCCTCGCCCTTGCCGCCAGACGGATCGCGCGACGGCCGATGGATGCGCAGATGACCTTCGGCTATGCAAGGGCCGAGGTCGTGGCCGCGTTGATCAACTACACCACGCTCATCGTGATCGGGATCTACCTGCTTTATGAAGCGGCGCTGCGCGTCGCGGACCCGCAGCCAGTGTCCGGATGGATCGTCGTCATCATCGCGGTCATCGCGCTGATCGTGGACGCGGTCACGGCGGCGCTGACCTACGCCATGTCGAAATCCAGCGTGAACATCCGGGCGGCGTTCCTGCACAACCTTGCAGACGCGCTTGGCTCCATCGCCGTGATCGTGGCGGGTACGCTGATCCTTCTGTACGACTGGAGGCTGATCGACCCCATCGTAACGGTCATGATCGCGGGCTACATCCTGTGGCAATCCTTCCGCGAAATCGGCCCGGTGATCCGCATCCTCATGCTCGGATCGCCACCGGGGATCGAGACGGAAGCCGTGCTCGACACGGTGCGCGGCATCGATGGCGTGAGCGGCATTCACCACGCCCATTTCTGGCAGATGGACGAACATCGCGCGGCGCTGGAGGCGCATATCGTCATCGCCGAGGGGTGCTGGAGCGACGCGGATGCGATCAAGTCGCGGGTGAAATCCGTGCTCTCCGACCGGTTCGACATCGAACACACCACGCTGGAGATGGAATGCGCGCGGCACGCCTGCGACGCGCCGACCGCGTTCGGTGGCCGGGGCCACGGCAAGCGCGACAGCCGGTAGGCACGCGTTCGACGCACGGTCGTGCCGTCGGCGGTCCGTGGTCAGAGGTTCTCGGGCTGCAGCATCCCCAGAATGTGATAGCCGCCATCGACCGTGATGATCTCGCCGGTCGTGCAGGCGCCGTAGTCGGAGGCGAGGTAGACCGCCGTACCGCCGATGGCCTCCAGCGTGGCGTTGGCGCGCAAGGGCGCGTTCGCCTCGGTCGTCTTGAAGGTCTTGCGCGCGCCGCCGATGGCCGCGCCCGCGAGCGTCTTCATCGGCCCCGGGCTGATCGCGTTCACGCGGATGCCCTGCGGGCCGAGATCGTTGGCGAGATACCGCACCGAGGATTCCAGCGCCGCCTTGGCCACGCCCATGACGTTGTAATAGGGCGTCACCCGGTTCGACCCCTGGTAGGTCATCGTCAGCAGCGTGCCGCCGTCGGGCATCAGTTCCGAGGCCCGGCGCGACACGTCGATGAAGGAATAACAGCTGATCGTCAGCGAGTTGCGGAAGTTGTCGCGGCTGGTGTTGATGAAGCGCCCCGTCAGTTCCGTCTTGTCGGAAAAGGCGATGGCGTGGACGAGGAAATCGAGGCTGCCCCAGGCCTCGGCGATCTTCGCGAAACAGGCATCCATCGAGGCGTCGTCCATCACGTCCACATCGACCATCAACGTCGATCCGACCGAGGCGGCGAGTGGTTCCACCCGTTTGCCGAAGGCCTCGCCCTGGTAGGAAAACGCAAGTTCTGCGCCCTCGGCATGCAGCGCCCTGGCAATGCCCCATGCGATCGAGCGCTCGTTGGCCACGCCCATGACAAGCCCGCGCTTGCCCTTCATCAAGTCCGTCATGTGGGGATCATCCGTCGTAGCGGCTGAGGAGCATCGACCCGTTCGTGCCCCCGAAACCGAAAGAATTGGTCATCACCGTGTCGAGGCCTGCATCGGCGACCATGGAGGTCGCGATCTCCTCGGGCTTCAGCGCGGGGTCGAGTGTCTCGACATTGATCGAGGGCGAGATGAAATCGTCCTTCAGCATCAGCAGGCAGAAGATCGCCTCGAGCGCGCCGGCCGCGCCCTGCGCGTGGCCGGTCATGGACTTGGTGGAGCTGACGGGCGGGGTCGTGCCATCGCCGAAGACCCGGCGGACGGCCTCGATCTCGCCCACGTCGCCCACCGGCGTCGAGGTGCCATGGGCGTTGATGTAGCTGACCTTTCGGCCCTCGGGCAGCGTGCGGAGCGCCCCGCGCATGGCCCGCTCGCCGCCCTCGCCGGAGGGTGCCACCATGTCGGCCCCGTCCGAGGTCGCGGCGAAGCCCGTGACCTCGGCATAGATCGGCGCGCCGCGCGCCACGGCACGCTCCAGCGGCTCCAGCACCACCATCGCACCACCGCCCGAGATGACGAAGCCGTCACGCTCGGCGTCGAAGGCGCGGGAGGCGCGCGCGGGCGTGTCGTTGAATTTCGAGGACATCGCCCCCATCGCGTCGAAGAGGCAGGAAAGTGTCCAGTCGAGCTCCTCCCCGCCGCCGGCGAACATGATGTCCTGCTGGCCGAGTGCGATCTGCTGTGCCGCCATGCCGATACAGTGCAGCGAGGTGGAGCAGGCCGAGGTGATGGAGAAATTCATCCCCTTGATACGGTAGGCCGTCGCGAGGTTCGCACTGACCGTGGAGGACATGCATTTGGGCACGGCGAAGGGCCCGATGCGCTTGGTCCCGCCGGTGTTCAGCACGGTCTGATGCGCCGCCAGCATGGCCGATGTGGAGGGCCCGCCCGAGCCCGCGATCAGGCCCGTCATGGGATTGACGACCTCATCCTCGGCGAGGCCCGCATCGGCGATGGCCTGCCCCATGGCGATGTAGGAATAGGCCGCCCCCGGCCCCATGAAACGCAGCGTGCGCTTGTCGATATGCTCGGCCGGGTCGAGATCGACCGCGCCCGCGATCTGGCTGCGGAAGCCGTGTTCGGCCATCTCGGCATTGGCGGTGATGCCGGACCGCCCGGCCTTCAACGATGCAGTGACTGCCTCGGCATTTGTTCCGATACTGGAAACAATTCCAAGCCCTGTGACGACGACGCGGCGCATGCGGCCTCCCTTGGTTCTGCGCAGCCTGTCTATGGCAATTGGGGCAGTCGGGACAAGCCGGTTGGCGTTTCGCAGGGGGGAGCGCTGTCCTGTCGACGGCACAAAAGACAGCGTGCCCGCCCCGTCCGGCTCCGCGATCAGCTTTCGCTGAGCGCGACCTTCATGTCCTTCACGAGGTAGATGACCTCGCCGTCGGCCTCCACGCGCCCGTCGGCGACACCCATTGTCAGGCGGCGGGTCTGCATCGCCTTGGTGAAATCCACGTAATAGGTCAGCATCTTCCGGTCGGGACGCACCATGCCGGTCAGCTTCACCTCGCCGACGCCCAGAGCGTAGCCCCGCCCCTGCCAGCCGCGCCAGCCGAGGTTGAAGCCCGTCAGCTGCCAAAGACCGTCGAGGCCGAGGCATCCGGGCATGATCGGATTGCCGGGGAAATGGCATTCGAAGAACCACAGGTCGGGCGTGATGTCGAACTCGGCCACGACGTGCCCCTTGCCATGTTCGCCACCTTCCGCGGAGATATCGGTGATCCGGTCCATCATCAGCATGGGCGGCAGGGGAAGCTGGGCGTTTCCGGGCCCGAACAGCTCACCGCGCGCGCATTTCAGGAGATCCTCCCGATCGAACGATGTGGGGAATGTGGTCATGCGCTGCCCTTTGCGTACCCGGGCGACCGACGACGGCGCGCACGCGGGTGTCCCTCCTCCTGCGCGGGTCGACCGTTGCGGCGCCTGCGCGTCTGTCTCGTCTAGCACCGGCCCGCGAGAACTGGCAAGTGCACGGGCCGGTGCGAGCCGCGACGCAAAAACGCGGTTTGGAATTGAAAACCGAGCTCGGAGCGCCCTATATGAGCGGGTGGAACGTGCACGGAAAGCTGAACGATGACCCCGCAGGCCCTTGAACGCGGACGTAACTGGCTGGAAAAGGGCGCTCTGCGTCCGACGCGGCAGCGTCTTACGCTGGCGTCGCTTCTGGTCGGCGACGGACAGGATCGGCACGTCACGGCCGAAGGGCTGCATGACGCGGCACGCGTCAGCGGCGACAAGGTTTCGCTGGCCACCGTCTACAACACGCTGCGCGCCTTCTGCGACGCCGGCCTGATGCAGGAAGTCACCGTCGACGGCACACGCTCCTATTTTGACACGCGCGTCGACGATCACCCGCATTTCTACCACGAGGACGATGGCCGGCTCAGCGATGCGCCCTCCTCCGGCGTGGAAATCCGTGCGCTTCCCGACGCGCCCGAGGGGTACGAGATCGCCAAGGTCGACGTGGTCATCCGCCTCCGCAAGATCTGAGCGACCGGAAAAGCCGGCTTTTCCTCACGCGATCCTCCGGCAGATCGCTTCCCCTCTAGCCAAGCGCGGCCTTGGGCTGTAACGGCTCGGGCCAACCCTTCCCATTCGGCAAGAATTTCCCATGGACCTGCGCAATATCGCGATCATCGCCCATGTCGACCACGGCAAAACCACGCTGGTCGACAACCTTCTGAAGCAATCCGGCTCCTTCCGCGCGGGTCAGGCCGTCGCCGAACGCGCGATGGACTCCAACGACCTCGAACGCGAGCGCGGGATCACGATCCTCGCCAAGGCCACGAGCGTCGAGTGGAAGGGCACGCGCATCAATATCGTCGACACGCCCGGCCACGCCGATTTCGGCGGCGAGGTGGAGCGGATCCTGAGCATGGTGGACGGCGTGGTGCTGCTGGTCGATGCCGCAGAGGGCCCGATGCCGCAGACGAAATTCGTCACGCAAAAGGCGCTGGCGCTCGGCCTGCGTCCCATCGTGGTCCTGAACAAGGTCGACAAGCCCGACGCCGAGCCCGACCGCGCGCTCAACGAGGTGTTCGACCTTTTCGCCGCGCTCGATGCCAACGAGGATCAGCTCGACTTCCCGCATCTCTACGCCTCGGGCCGCGCCGGCTGGGCGGATGCCGAACTCGACGGCCCGCGCGATGATCTGCACGCGCTGTTCAACCTGATCCTCAACCACGTCCCCCCACCGCGCCAACTGGCGCGCGCGGGTGAGGATTTCCGTATGCTGGCCACCACGCTCGGCGCCGACCCGTTCCTGGGACGCATCCTGACGGGCCGCGTCGAATCCGGTCGCCTGAAATCGGGTGCCACCGTCAAGGCGCTCTCGCGACATGGCGAGGCCATCGAACGCTTCCGCGTCTCCAAGATCCAGGCCTTCCGCGGCCTCGCCCTGCAGGAGATCGACGAGGCGCAGGCCGGCGATATCGTCACGCTTTCGGGCATGTCCAAGGCGACGGTCGCCGACACGATCTGCGCACTCGCCGTGGAGGATCCGCTCCCCGCCCAGCCCATCGATCCGCCGACGATCTCGGTGACCTTCGGGATCAACGACAGCCCCCTTGCCGGTCGCGACGGCAAGAAGGTGCAGTCCCGCGTCATCCGCGAACGCCTCATGAAAGAGGCCGAAAGCAACGTCGCAATCCGCGTCACGGACACGCCCGGCGGCGAGGCCTTCGAGGTCGCTGGCCGCGGCGAGTTGCAGATGGGCGTTCTGATCGAGAACATGCGCCGGGAGGGCTTCGAACTCTCGATCTCACGCCCGCAGGTCATCCTTCGCGATGAGAACGGCGTCACGGTCGAGCCCATCGAAGAGGTCACGGTCGACGTCGATGACGACTATACCGGCGCGGTGATCGAAAAGCTCACCGGTCCGCGCAAGGGCGAGATGACGGACATGCGGCCCTCGGGCACGGGCAAGACGCGGATCACCGCTCTGGTGCCGTCCCGCGGCCTCATCGGCTATCAGGGGGAGTTTCTGACCGACACGCGCGGCACGGGCGTGCTCAACCGCGTGTTCCATTCCTGGGCGCCCCACAAGGGAGCCATCCCGGGTCGGCGCGCGGGCGTGCTGATCTCGATGGAAAACGGACAGGCCGTGGCCTACGCGCTCTGGGGACTGGAGGATCGCGGGCGGATGTTCATCAATCCGCAGGACGAGGTCTACGAGGGAATGATCATCGGCGAGCACAGCCGCGACAACGATCTCGAGGTCAATCCCCTGAAGGGCAAGAAGCTCACGAACATTCGCGCCTCCGGCTCGGACGAGGCCGTGCGCCTGACGCCTCCGGTGAGGATGTCTCTGGAGGAGGCCATCGCCTATATCGACGATGACGAACTGGTCGAGGTGACGCCGAGCGCGATCCGGCTCAGGAAGCGTTACCTTGACCCGCACGAACGCAAACGTCAGGCACGCGCCGCCGTCTGAAGATGAGCTTCGGCCCCAAGGGGGCCGACTGCGGGAACGGGAAGGTCTTCCGAAGCTGTTTCGGGATATTCACAGCGTTCGCATCCCCGCTCTGCGCCGGCGGTTACGCCTGCCCGGAAGGCGACATCACCGGGCTCGGCGCCCCTGTTGACCGCGCAGGCGCGATCTGCGCCGCGACGGAACTGGCGACCCGGCAACGTGCCAGCTGCAATCCCGAGGTTTCGGACGGCGTGACAATGGCGGTCACGCAATCCGTTCCCGGCGATTGCCACGGGATGTATCACTGTCACGAGGAGCCGATCCGGCTCCAGCCGCTCGAGGCTTTCGAGAGCTGCCTCGGGGCCAAGTCCGAAACGCCCTCCGGCCATCTCTCGCAGCGTGTCCTCTTCGACAGAGTTCTGCGCCACGAACTGGTCCACGCGGCGATCGAAAACATGCCGTGTCCGTTCGACGAAGGCCGCGCCAGCCAGGAATTCATGGCCTTCACCATGCAGATCATGTTCCGGCCGGAAACCGTCCGCGCCGCATTCGATGCGCGCATGGACATGGCGGAGCGCCCTTGTGCCGCGCGAGAGGTTGAATGCCATGATCCTGATGATGGCGCCCGATGTGTTCATCGAACACGCCTAAAAGTACCTGTCCCGGCAGGACGATGCCTGCATGTTGATCGGCAAGATCGCGCGGGTCGAGCCACGTCTGGAGACGCCGCTGGATTGGCCGCGTCGTTGCCACAAAAAAGTGGCGCCTGTAGAAGGCGCCACGATTGGTCATTGGAAAGTGTCGGACCCGCTTACGCGTCGTCTTTTCGCACAACCGCGCCCGGCAGCAGATGATCCATGCGCACCGAGGGCTGATCACAGCCCGCTTCGCCCACGATTCGCGCCGGCACCCCGGCCACGGTCTTGCACGGCGGAACCTCCTCCAGCACCACAGAGCCTGCGGCGATGCGGCTGCAATTTCCGATCCGGATATTGCCCAGAACCTTCGCACCCGCCCCGATCAGCACGCCGTCCCCGATCTTTGGGTGACGATCCTCGGTCTCCTTGCCCGTGCCGCCGAGCGTCACCGAATGCAGCATCGAGACGTTGTCGCCGACGACCGCCGTCTCGCCGATCACTATGGAATGGGCGTGGTCGATCATGATGCCCTTGCCGATCCGCGCCGCGGGGTGAATGTCGATCCCGAACACCTCGGACACGCGCATCTGGATGAAATAGGCGAAATCCCGGCGCCCCTGCTGCCAGAGCCAATGCCCCACGCGATAGGCCTGCACGGCCTGGAATCCCTTGAAGAAAACGAGCGGCTGCAGGAAGCGGTGGCAAGCCGGATCGCGGTCATGAACGGCGACCACGTCGGCACGCGCCGCATTGCCCAGACCGGGATCCGACCCATACGCCTCGTCGGCGATCTCCCGCAGGATCTGCTCGGACATCTCGCCCGACGACAGCTTCTGCGCCAGCCGGTAGGCCAGCGCGCTTTCGAGGTTTGAATGATGCAGGATGCAGGCGTGCAGCACACCGCCCAGCAGCGGCTCGTCGATGACGGCTGCCTCAGCCTCCTCGATGATACGCCGCCAGACGGGATCGAGCTCGGAAACACGGGACTGAACGCGGGCCATTGCGCGGGCTCCTTGACTGTTGGCTGCAAGTTATAGCGCAGCGCGCCGCCGTGGTCCAATCACCATGGCGCCACGGCCCGCCCCTTCATCCTGGCCGAAAACTCCCGCCGGAGGCACCAGCATCGTTTTCGCGGCTCCCGGTACGGGGGCCCGAAAACGAGGCTTTCCTGTGGTCTGTTGCCGTTCACTTCACGCGAATGACGGTTGCAGCGATGGCCTTGAATGCGTTGTAGCGATAGAGCGCGACCGGATGGTTTGAAGGGGCACGCGCGGCGCTTTTGGCGCAGCGCGATCCGCGCGGCCGTGGGTGACGATGGCGGTCACCGTCGCTGTTCGGAGAAGGTTCGGGTTGCGAGACCTGGAACCGACAATGGAGATGACGATGACCCAAGCGAGGATGGCGCTGATCGAGCGCATCAAGGAGGCCGAGGTCGAGGCGCGGACCGGCGCGACCAAGGGCGCGCGCGCGCCGCTGCGCGAGAAGCAGTACAAGCGCGGTGCCCTTATGGATGCCTCGCGGGACGACGTCCTCGCCTGGATGACGTTCCCCCGCGAACACCGGACACAGCGCGCCGCGACCCTCGACCAATCCGCTCGAAAGGTTGAACGGCGAGGTGAAGCGCCGCTCGGACGTCATAGGCATCTTCCCCAACGACACGGCCATCATCCGCCTCGTCGGCGCGCTCATGCTCGAGACCAACGATGAATGGGCCGTGGCGCGGCGCTGCATGCTCGCCCGCGTGACCGACAATCCCACCGTCAGGCCGCCCGCCGTGGCCACCTGATCAAGCCATGACCTCTCCGAGGGTCGGCGGTCCTGCACCGCACGGTGGGACACGACCGCCCTAGACAGCCACGGGTGGTGACAGCGCCACGTAGTGGGCTACGAGGCGGACCGCACCACCAGCGAAGTCACCGCCCACTCCTGTCACGACAAGCGCCGTGGGATCCCAGTAGACCACCGGCGCCGCCGGCCCGTTCAGCCAGGAATTGAGGCTCGGCCCAAGACCCGTTCCGTAGCGTGCGCTGTCGCCGTCCACCCCGATCTGCCAGGCGGTCGCGGTGCCGATGATCTCCGCCGTGACGCGCCCCGTGACGCCGAGCGCGATCGAGCGCGCCGGAAAGACCAGCGGCGTGACCACGTTTGCGCCTCCCGACAACACCACGTCGGCCTCGACCGACCGTATGGTCAGCGACGCGTCACCCGGAGTCAGTGTCGCCGCTCCGACGCGCCAGTCCGTTCCATCGAAGAGCGCCGGCTGACCGGTGTCCAGCATCATGGCGCGCCACCCGCGCCGTGCCGGAACGAAGACCCAGCCCCCACCGATGACGATGGCCACATGGCCGGCCTGTCCTGCCCATGCGCTCTCGGCGCCCGGCGGCACGCCATAGGCCGCGCCCTCGGTCGGGTTGACAGGCGGCACGGTCCTGCTGACCGAAGCCAGCGTTATCTGCGCCAGGCTGTCGAGCCGCGCCAGCGCCTCGTTGACGGTAACATGTTTCTGCGCCTGAGCAGGCTGCAAGAGCGGCAAGGCGAGGTTCGCGGTCTCAGTCATGGATGTCCATCCTTGCATAAGGTCCGGGCCCGAAACGGTCGGAGACCTGGGCGACTTCGATTGTGAAGGGGAATTGGGTGCCGTCGGCGACCCGCTCGGCCGCGGCGTAGCGGAAGGCGGGCTCGGCCGTGTAGACCTCCCGTCTCAGGCGTGTCGCATCGACGATACGCAGGTGGTATCGCTCGACAGCTTCGCCGAGGGGCACATCCTGCCCCGCCCAGCTGTCGGCATCGATACGCGAGCGCCTTATCCAGCTGAATGCCAGGTCTGGCCCCATCGGTATCGCATTGAGATGCACGGGCCGAAGCGGCCTCAACCCGATGCCGTCGAAGGCCAGCACACGCTCGACATAGCTCGGATCGTCCAGCGCACGCCGCGCGGGCCCGACACGCCAGTGCCGCGCCAACCCGCGCGCCGAAGCGGGCAGGTCGACTTGCGTGACCGAACCGTCGAGCAGCACGAAGAGGCTCCCCTCCGGCCAGACCTCGGGCATGTCGGCATCGCTGCCGGCCTGTCCCCGCAGCCGCATCGAGATGTCCCACTGTTCTTCGGCCACCAGCTCGGCGCGGCCGAATTGCAGCACTTCCCAGCCCGAACCATCCCCCGGCCCGATTGCGGCGACATTGGCACCGTTGAGCACCGCCCCCAGCTCGGCCGAGGACAGCAATCCCGTGGCGATCCGGACCCGCACCGGCGCCCCCCGATCCCACAACCCGGCGGGTGCGGCCGGCAGCGGCGTGACCAGCGTTCCGGCCATTGCACCGCGCTCGATTATCCGGTTGAGCGTGTATCCGTCCGGGCCGGGCGCCTTGTAGACCGCGACGGAGCCGGGCCAGGGCGTCCCCGCCACCGCGACATGCGGCGCGTGCGGCACCTCCTCACCGGTCAGAAGCGGCAGATCCATGAAGATGGGGGAGACGGGCAAAGGCGGCAGGAAGGGCGCCACCACCGCAGGCTCCGATGCGATGTCGGAGGGTTCCGCCGTGCTCGGCTCGACCCGCACGGCCTGCAGGTCGCGCGCGCCGCGTTCCAGGACATGGTCGATCCGCCATGTGGACCCGTCGGGCAGGCTGATCATCGCCCCCGCTCCAAGCGCGCGCGACGACGGCGGCAGGGAAAAGCTCACCGCGTCACGGGCAACCCGGGCCTCAGCAAGACGACGCTCGGCGATCCCCAACGCCTCGGACGGGATCAGCGCCATCGGCAGCCCGATATCCGTCACGAGATCGGACTGCTCACCCGGCAGCACCGTCTCCGCCACCCGGTCGTCGTAGCTCGCCTCACCGTCGGTGTAGCTGACCCTGAGACGGCCAAGTGTCTCGGCCTCAGCCGCGCGCACGTGGCTGATGCCGCCCCTGTCGCTTTCGTCGAGCGCTGTCAGGGCGTCGCTGACCTCCGCCTGCGGCTTGCGCGGCAGCGGCGCGAATTCAAGTCGCCCGTTCTTCTCCACCGCGCCGAAACCATGTGCGATCATCAAGGGCTGGAGTGCGGCGCGCGCCGTATCCGTCTGCGCGGTGACATACCCACGAACCAACCCATGCAGTCGCGACACGTCGTAGTCGCGCAGCCCCGCCCTCTCGCAGATCTCCGCCACGACCAGATCGAGCGGCGCGGCATCCAGCCGACCCGTCAGCCAATGTCCCTTCTGCCAGTTGGCGCCATCCGACCAACGCTCTATATCGTTGGGAAAGGCTGGCCACGGGCGCGCGTCCCACGCCCAGGCATGAGCGCGCGCCACATCGACCATGGGACCGCCATAGGCGTGGGAGACCGGGTTGAGACCGGGGTCGGACCAGTAATCCAGGACCGCCCGCAGGTACTGCGCCTGGATCACGTCGTCGCGGCGACCGGTCGAAAATTGCGGCACGCGGCTCTCGGCGCTCTTGGGGTCGAGGAAAGTGTTGGGCTCGTTGGTGCCCTTGTCGATGGCAGGACACCCGAACTCGGTAAAGCGGATCGGCTTGGACTGCGGCAGCCATTCGGTGTTCGGATAGGGCCACGGAATCACGGCTGCGCCGAAGACGACGACGTCCTGCCCCGGCGCGCAGGCACCGGGACCGACAGACAAGCTGATCCCCGCCTCCACGGGAAGCGAAAACACCAGGCGGACGACCAAGGCGCCACCCTCTGCCGCTTCGATTACCATTCCGTAGGCGCTGGCTCCGAGAAAGGTCGTGACGATGGGCGACGCGATATCGCAGTCCGCGATCACCTCGACGACCGGGACCCCATCGGCAAGGACCCGTGCGCGGAAACCGCCAGAGGTGCCAGCCTTCAACGTCAGGCGTAGCTCATGATCCCGATCGGCTTCGGCCGGAAAGGCGGTACCGGTCTCTATCGCCTGCCACGGGTCGGCACCCCCGCCACCGAAACCGGAGCGCCGTAGACCCCCACCATCTCCGCAACCGGGCTGACCAAAGCGGCCAGCTGCGGTAGCCATGCCGCAGGGCTCTCCCCGCCCGACAGAACGGAACGACGGGCCGGATCGATCCGGTCGGTATGGAGGTTCGACCACCAGTCCCGCAACGCCTTGTAGCGGTAGATCCATGGCGTGCCGCCCTGTCCGTCGGTGATCGGCTCCCGCTGCTGCGCCTCGCGCGCCGCGTCGCTCGGATAAAACCAATCCCAGCCCTCGCCACCCTCGATATTGGCCTTGAGATAACCCAGATCGTGGATGGCGGGCCACTCGGCGTCGGCATGCTCCGCACCATCCCGCCAGTCGGAGAGCGGCATGTAATTGTCGATCCCGATGAAATCGATGTTGTCGTCGGACCAGAGCGGATCGAGATGGAAGACCACATCGCCGGACCCGTCCTGCGGCTGGTGCCCAAAATATTCCGACCAGTCGGCGGCATAGGTCAGCTCGGCATCGGGCAAGAGCTGCCGAACCTCGGCGGCCAGCGCCACCAACCGTGCGACCGCAGGATAGCCATCCGCGTCGCGCATCTGCGTCATGCCGCGCATCTCGGTGCCGATGCAGAAGGCGTCCACGCCACCGGCGGCGGCGCACACCGCGGCGGAATGCAAGATGTAACGCGAGTAACTCCATTCCGGCGCGCCGGTATACTGAACCGCGCCATCCGAGACGTTGAAATCCGCTGCCGTCACGCTGCCGAAAAACGCTTGGCAGTCGGCCCCGTTCCCTTGCGTGCCGTCCGCACTGCCCGGCAGGCCCGGCGCAATCTCGCCCGTCACACGCCCGCGCCAGGGGAAAGCCGCCTGCTCCGCACCGCCCCATGGGCCGGGCAACCCGTTCCCTGCGAGGATCTCCATGAGCATCAGAGGATAAAACATCACCTCGACGCCCTTGTTCTTGATCGCCCGGATCGCCTCGATCACACCCGCGTCGCAGGGTGTTCCGCCATAGACCGGACGGCCCTCCTCGTCGCGCGCGATTTCCTCGACCGCGGACCGCGGAAGGCCACCAATGGTCCAGGGCTGTCCAACGCCCTCCCGGCCATTGGCTTCGACCTTGGGCTTGACGCGGCAATGGCCGGCGCGCAGATCATCGCCGAACCAGCAATAGATCAGCGAGACCGAGGTCAGGTTGGGCAGTGTTTCGCAAAGTGTTTCAAGCGATTGCGCGAAATCCGGAAGCCCGCCCTCTGCGCTGACATTCGCGGCACCCGACGCGCCCAGCGCGCCAGCGTAATGGACCGGCGTCGTGGAAAGCGCGTATTCGCCAGTGCCCGGGATCATGGCCACCGCCCTGAGCAACTCCGCGGGTGCCGGCACAAGGTCCGCGGTGTCGGCTGGTCGCGCGGGCCGCACGACCTCGAAGGAGAATTGCGGCACGCGGTTGCCGAAGGGTCCGAGGTCCAGATCCTCGAATACCACGTAGGCCAGGCCGCGATAGGCAGGCACGCGGCCGGCGCCTTCCACGGCCTCCATGAGGGGATCGGGCATCTGGCTTTCGTCGCCGCGATGGACCTGCAGCGTCACGGACTGGAGGTCCATCTCAACCCCGTCCGCCCAGATGCGCCCCACCCGAGAGATCTCCCCCTCGCACAGCGCAACGGCGAGGCTGACGGAATAGGAATAGGTGGTTGTCCGCGGCCGCGAAGGCGCACCCTTGCCACCCCCGGTCGTCGTCGCAGTCTCGACGAAACGTGTCGCCCAGATGACCTGACCGCCGATGCGCATGCGGCCGAAGAGGCGTGCGATCGGTGCTCCCTCGCCCGCCCCGGTAAAGCGGAAACGATCCACACGGCCGTGCTCCACCGGTTCGGATCCTGATGAAAGCAACCGCTGGTCGATGGCCCGACCAATCGTCGCGCCGACAGCCCGGCCCAGCACCATTCCCGATAGGCCGAATGCCGAAACGCCGGACGCAGCCCCGAGCGCAGCGCCCGCAGCCGACAGAAGGAGTGTGGCCATGTCCTAGGGTCCTTTCGGGAATTCGAAACGCGCCACGATACGGCGCGCCCAGTGGCCGTCGAGGCGGCTCTCGACGACACCACGCCCGGAATAGGCGTGTATGAAACAGGCCTCCGCGCCGATGGCCGACTGGATGCCGAGATGCTTGGCCACGGCCCCACGCCGCATGCGGAAAAGCAGAACGTCACCGACCTCTAACCCCGACAGGGGTTTGGGGATGAGGTGCCGCTCAGCCGCGCGCCATAGATGCTCGCAGCCCCCGGCCTCGGACCAGTCTTGCGTATACGGTGGTGGGGGCTCCGGAAGCCCGCCGAAAAGATCGCTCCAGATGCCCAGCACCAGCCCCAGACAGTCGCAGCCGACACCCCGGCAACGCGCCTGATGCACATAAGGCGTTCCGATCCACTCTCGCGCGAGGTTCACCACGTCGATACGGGGTCGGCTCACCTTCTGCTGCCCCCGTCACGGGCGGAAACCCGGGTCGGATGCGCCACCAGCCAGTCCTCGCCGGGAATGTCAGGAAAACCCCGAAAATTCAGAATATTGGAGAACTTCAGGCGGCAAGTTTCCATGCGCTTGTCACAGCCGGCGGTCAATCGAACCATGTTGCCTGGCTCAACCTCCGCCCTCAGCCGGTCCCACAGCTCGATCCGGCGCGATCCGTCGTGCTGCGGCCTGTCGCTCTTGATCGCGCCCGCAAGCCCCGAAGCCTTTCCATCGAGCATGCGCAATCCGCCGCGCTCGAACCACCGCGCCTCGTAGGCCGGGACGCCCTCGAAAACGAACACGCGCCCCTCTGCGACCGACGAAACGGCGACGTCGAAGGCGTAGTCCGGCAATGTCAGATCCACACCACAGGCCGCGTCCCCGAGGACGGCGGGGCAGCTGCGCTGATAGACCCGCCCCATGGGGACATTGAGCACTTCGGCAAGGCCGCGAAGCTCGGCCGTGAACGCCCCCCCCCGACCGTGAAATCTCGCCGATGCTGCCGCGGAATTGCATGACCCGGTTCTCCGGGTTGGCCCACTCCACCAGCCACGCCTCGACTTCCGCCCCGTCGAACCGGCCCGCCACGATATCGGCCTCGGTGACCGAGACATCCGACAAGGCACCGACCGCCTCGCTATTGTCCACGGCCAGCCCTGTGCTCTGGCTCAGCGCAGCCGCACTCAGGCCCGTGCCCGCGAGGAAGATCGTTCCGTCGAAACCGAGATCGCGATCATGATCGGTAAACCCGTGGACCACCCCGTCCCTCCGCGTGAGCCTCCAGCACCGCGCCACGCCCGTCACACCGGTGGCAAGGTGCGCGTCCAATGCCTCAACACTCATTGCCGTAGCTCCACGACCGGAACGTCGGGGATTTCGCCCGCCTGGAAGCTCGACAGCGACGTGCGAATGGCGTCCGTGTCGAACCGGACCGGGACGTCGAATTCGAAACCCGCCATCACCTCTTCGCCGGATGCCGGGGGATCGACGAATGTCACCAGACCCGTGGCTTCATCAACGTCGAAGTGGGTACCGGCGGTCAGTTCGCCACCGGCCACTCCCGCCAGGACAGTGCCGCCAACCGGTTTGGAAATCGGCCGAACATAAGCGGCGCTCCCCATCTCGTAGCTTTTTGTGAGCTGAAAGGACGTGGTTTCACCATCGCCCGTGCCGATGCGCTGATCGGTGAAGGACGGGGTCTGCGACGGCGCGCAGCTCTTGAAATCGGCCCAGTCTTTCCACCTGAAACCATGAAGCATCCCGCGACGCGCCTCGAAGAAGGCGACCAGTACGGCAACATCGTCCAGCGACCGCATGCCCGCGCCCGCATCGTAGCGGCGGCGGGAATGGGCCCATGGCGTGTTACGCTCCTCGAATCCGTTGCTGAGCGTGACGATCTCGGTGCGCCTCTCCGGGCCGCCCACTGAACCGAGACTCAAGTTCACCGGGAACCGGACGTCGTGAAAACTCATCTGCCTTCGTCCTTCTCAGCGATTGCGTTGCCCACGGGCCAGCGCGCGCCCCATTTCGGCGGCGACCTGGCTTTGGCTGCGACGGAAGCCCTGCACATCTGGCGTGGTGATGTTCATGGTGACATGGACCGGGGTGCCGCCGCCGCTGCTCGCAACGCCGAGCCGACCATCGGCACCACGAGCGAGGGGAAGGATCGCTTCGGGTCCTGCCTCGCCCATCAGGCCGATGCCACCGCGCATCGGAAAGACGCTGGGCCCCTGCACGACACCGCCGCGCGCGAAGGGCGTGATCCGCCCCTGGCTGAACGCGCCACCGTGCTGAAATGGCAAGATCCCGGACAGAAGGCCGGTGACGCCATTCGCGATCGCGCCGCCGAGGGCGTTCTGAACCGGCCGCATCGCGGTGTTGTAGGCGGCATCGACCATGCTCGTGGCGACCGTGCGCAACGCGTCAGACAAACGAAGCCCGTCGAAGACCAGACCATCGAAGGCACGCCGCAGGCCCCCGCCGATGGATCGGCTCATCGACCCGGCCTCGCGGCCGGTATAGATCATCGTACCTTGAAGCGATTGCAGCTCCGCCTGAAAGGCTGCCGTCATGGCGCTGGCGCTCGAAAGCGTCGTCTCGAGGTTGCCGAGCTCCGCGTCCAGACCCTCGAAACCCTCGTCCTGCCCCGTCATGGTTGATCCCCCTTGAATGACGTCTCTCGCAGATCCGGAAACCGGGCCGCCAACGCCTCGAAGGCGGACCGGTGCATCGGCGCCGGACCCGTTTCACCCAGCATCAGAAGCAGTTCAGACGGGCTGAGCCGCCAGAACTCACCCGGCGGAAGGCCGAGCCCCGAGATGCCCGCCCGCATCATCGCGGCCCAGTCGAAACCGGTATGCCGGTTCATTCCGGCACCCTGAACGCGCGCGACAACAGCTGCGCCGCCACACGGGCGGCCTCGATCACGCCGCCGTCGATCTCGGCCGTGACTAGGTCCTTCTCATCGCCCGACCAGCCGCCGCCACGCAGCCCCGCCACCACCAGCGCAAGCACGTCGCTCGCCCGCACCGCATCGCCCTCGAAGCGCGCCACCAACTCGCTCAGGCTCTGTGCGCCCAGCCGGTCCTCGAGCTCGGCCAGCGCACCGAGCGTCAGTTTCGCCACATGCCGCTCGCCATCCAGACGAAGCACGACCTCCCCAGCCCATGGATTTGCCATCACGCGCCTCAGATCGCGGTGAAGGTCAGGGCACCGGCGGACGCCAGAGACATCTCATAGGTCGCCTCGCCGTCGTGATTGCCCGCGTAGTCGATAGCGGTGATCTGAAACGCACCCTCGACGATCCCGAAATCGGGGATGACCACCTGGAAGTCCGGCGTGTCGGCGTTCCAGAAGATCGCCCGCACCCGCTCGTCCGTGGCCGCGTCCCGAAAGACGCCCGCACCCGAGATCGCCGCCGACTTGACGCCGGTCCCGGCGAGCAGCTCGCGCCACCCGCCCGCGGAATCGAGGTTCGTGACATCCACCGTTTCCGCATTGAACGTCAGTCGCGTGGCCCGCAGGCCCGCAATCGTCTCGAACAGGCCCGAACCGTCCATGTCGACCTTGATCAGAAGGTCCTTACCGCTTTGCGCCGGCATCAGTTGTCTCCAGTGCTTTCAGGATTTCCGTTTGAGTTTTCAAACCGGGCCAAGATCGACCCGTGCGCGGAACCACATCTCGATCTCGCGGGCATCGCCTGTGCGCCGCGCCGTCGCGCGCCTGAAATCGAGGCTGACCAGTCGACCGCGCGACAGCATGAGGGGCGCTTCGTCCAGGGCATCCGACACCGCCACCGCAAGCGCCTTTGCCGTCCCGAACCCAGCGTCGTCGGACAAGACAAGGACCGAAAAGTCATGCAACGCGCCCCGGCCCGACTTGTCGGCGCTCAAGCGTACTCGCTCGGGTCCCAGGCTGACATACAGCCCAGGCACCGCCCCCGGAGGAAGCGCATCGAATATCGCGCCACCGGACAGATCCATGACGGCCGTATCCGCCAGCAGAGCCGCGTAAACCGACTGCTGCAAGGCCATCGCACCCGCATAGCTCATGCGCCGGTCTCCTCGCTGGCGAAGCACAACAGATACCGCCCGCTCGGGTCGGTCTCCGTGACTGCCTCGATCCGAAAAAGCCGCGCGCCATCACGAAAGCGCATGGCAGGTGTCGGCCTGGACGGTGCATCCTGTGTCGCGGCACGGACCGTGATCCTGAAATTCAGGCGCGACGCCGTGGCATTGACCTCCCGTCCCGCTCCGCGCGGCACGACCTCGGCCCAGTGCCACCCCCGGGCGACCCAGGTCTCGGTGTAGCCGCCGGCCCCGTCCGGCACCCACTCGGGTGCTTCCAGAACCAGCCGTCGTGAAAGAACGGGACGGCTCATGCGCCCGTTCCGCGCAGCCGCAGGGTCCGGTAAGGCTCGATCAAGGCCATCGCGCCCGGCGAGAACCCCGCGGTCGCGTCCTCGTCCTGCCCGAAGAACGTCCCGGCCAGCATCAGAACCGCCTGCCCAAGATCCGCGGGCACGCCATCCCACGTCGCTGAATAGCCGGCGATGAACTCGATCTCGGCGGACCTGCCGGACCCCAGCGTCGGAAGGGACACCGACTTGGGCACAAGACCGGGGCAATGCATGTCCGTGGCCAAAGCATAGGCTGCGGGCTCAAGAACGCGCGCCTCGCCCAACCGGTCGATCATCCGGACGACCTCGATGCTCGCGACGGGCGCGATGGGCAAGACATGCCGCTCGGACGTTGCCCAACCGGTGACGGTCTGGACAAAGCGCCTGCGCAAGAAGGCCTTACCCGTGCGCGCCTCGATCGCAGCGACGGAGGCCCGCAGACAGCTCTCCAGTTGCGCGTCGAGGTCTCCATCATTCGTGAAGCCTCGCGACAGGCGCAAGTGCTCGGCCAGCCGCTCCACCGGCAAGCTCGAGCCCGGGACGGGTGTCATTTCTGCCAACATGCTGGGCGCCTCCGATTGTCGCGTCGCAAACGGGATCGGCCCGACGCGGCCTCGCCGGGCCGGGGTTCGGACGCGATCGTGAAAAAGGAATGGAAGGCCAGTGGCGGCAGCGGGTCGCCTGCTTGTGCGGGAAGACGCGCAGCTGGATCGCGATCCGCCGCCGCCGCCCGCCCCGGCACGCCTTGGGCGGCCGGAACGGGATGCTCATGGGAGGCGTCAGGCCACCCCGAATTTCATCAGTTTGATCGCCGCGAAGTCGGTCACGTCGCCACCCACGCGCTTCGTGGCATAGAACAGCACATGCGGCTTGGCCGAGAACGGGTCGCGCAGCACCCGCAGGTCGGGCCGCTCGGCAATCGTGTAGCCCGCGCCGAAATCGCCAAATGCGATTGCCATCGCGTCCGTCGCGATATCCGGCATGTCCTCGGCGATAAGCACCGGATAGCCCATCAGACGGGCCGGCTCACCCTGGCTCAGGCCGTCCGACCACAGGAACCGGCCGTCGGCATCCTTCATCTTGCGCACCGCGCCCGCCGTCTTGGAGTTCATGACGAAACTCGCATTCGCACGGTACCGCGCGCCAAGCGCGTAGACGAGGTCCACGATCGCGTCCGAGGCGTTCGAGGGATCGAAATCGCCCGCCGTGCCGGTCGCCACATAGCCGATATTGCCCCAGCTCCAGCTGCCGTTCGTGACCGTCGCGTGGCTCAGAATGCCCCTGGGCCTGCCGGACACGTTCCCGTTGATGAAGGCGTCCGCCTCGGCACGGGCGAACTTGTCCGCGATGCGACCCGCCAGCCAGCCTTCGATGTCGAACGCGGAATCGTCCAGCAACCGCTGCGATGCCTTGGGCAGCGCCGAAAGCTCATGCAACGGGATCGAGATACGTTCGATCTGCGGCGCGTCTGTCTCGCCGGTGGGGGTGACCTCATCGGCCCAGCCGGCGCCGACATCCGTCGCGTCGATCAGAATGTCGAAAGAGGTCGCCTCCACCGTGACGACATTGGCGATCGCCCTCAGGCTCGAAGCCGTGCGCAGCACCGACTGGATGCTCTCGGCGGTCTGCGGATCGACCAGGTAGCCGCCCTCGGCATTGACCGCGGTATTCATGGCCTTGCCGTCGAGTTCGAGCCCGCGCAGTGCGTCGTCATCGCCGCAGCGCAGGTAGGTGGCCATCGCCTTGCGATGCGGCAAGGACGTGTTCGCCTCGACGCTCAGGGCGGGGCGGAGGTGGGTCATGGTCTTCGTGGTCAGCATGGCAATCCGCTCTTCCTGTTTCTGGAGCTTCACGTTGAGATCGTCCTGAAAATCATTGAATTCATTCAGAAAGCCCGAAAGTGCAGCTTTCACCTCGGACAACGGGGCCGTCTCCGGGCCTGCTGGTTCGGTCTCGGTCATCACATCACCTCTATGTGCGGTTGGATCAGCGGGCGGAGCGCACCGCCATCTTGCGGCGGGCCTCGTCGAACACCGTCGCCAGGTCGCGCAGCATCTCCGCCTTGGCCGCGTCTGGCCGCGCTGGGGAAAGCCGCGCCTGGGGAAGCATCGGGAAGGTCACCAGAGACACCTCCCAAAGCTCCAGCTCCGACAAAAGCCTCTGGCCCTTGTCGTTCTTCGTGGCCCGCACCGTCCGGTAGCCGATGCTCAGCCCGTCAATGGCGCCCGCCTCGATCAGGGCCGCCGCCTCGCGCGCCCGTGCGACACTGCTCAGCAAGTGCCCTCGGACATAAAGCCCCTTCTGGTCCTCCCGGACCTCGTCCCAGGTGCCGATCGGCTCACGCGGGTCGTGCTGCCACAGCATCTTGATCCTGCGCCCGTCGCCGAGGCTGCGGGCATAGGCCCCGCGCTCGACCACATCGCCGCTCTGGTCCGGCGCCCCGAAGAGCGAGGCATACCCTTCGATCAGGCCATCCGCGCCGACCGAGGCCTCCGCGTTGAACCGGCAGAACTTCGTTTCAAGTCCCGCATCCGAAAATACATGCATGTCAAACTCCTAGAGGCCGGCGTTGATGTCGAGCAGATGGCTGATCGCTTCGGTCAGGATGACCGCGACCACGCCGAAAACGGCAAGCCAGAGGCGTCGCTCGAGGCGCTCCAGCGCGCTTTCGATCCCCTCCAGCCGAAAGGTCAGTGCCTGCCAGCGTTCCTCGAGCACCCGTTCATTGGCCTCGATACGCGCATTCGCCACATCGAATGGCGCGTAGAGGTACCGCGAGCCTCCAACGTTCTGACGGACACTCATGTCGCCTCCGGTCGATCCGGAAGCCCCAGCAGACGCCGCTTTTCGGTCTCCGTCAGGAACTCCGCATCGCTGATCCGCCGCCATTGCGCCTCGCGCTCCGCGGCCAGCGCTGGCACCTGGTCGAGGTCGGGGCGAAGCTCCACCCGCTCGCCGCCGAGCCCCGATATCCAGTGCGACATCGACGCCAGCACCTTGTGCGCCAGCGGCAGAACGGTCAGGCGGTAGAATGCCCTGTGGGCCTCGGCATAGTTGGCATAGGTCGCGTCGCCCGGAATGCCGAGCAGCATGGGCGGAACGCCGAAGGCCAGCGCGATGTCACGCGCCGCCGCCTCCTTCGTCTTCTGGAACTCCATGTCCGACGGGCTGAAACCCATCGGCTTCCAGTCGAGCCCGCCTTCCAGAAGCATCGGCCGCCCGGCGTTGCGCGCGCCCTGATGATGGCTCTCCAACTCCGACTGGAGGCGCTCGAACTGGTCCTGGCTCATCGCGCCGCCGCCTTCCATGCCGCGATAGACGATCGCCCCCGAAGGACGCGCGGCATTGTCGAGCAACGCCTTGGACCACCGCGAGGCGGCGTTATGGACGTCGATGGCCGTCGCCGCCGCCTGCATCGGCGCCAGCCCGTAGTGATCGTCGCGCGGATTCACAGACTTGATGTGACAGATCCCCTCGGCCGGAAAGCGGTGCTTGCGCGAGCCGACCGAGTAGTCGTACGCGGCCGGCCAGCCATCGGCGCCCGGCACGACACTCATCCGGTCCGATCGCAGCACATGCAGCTCGACCGGCCAGCCCTCATCTGCAAGCACGGCCTCCAGATATGCGTTGCCCGACAGGAGGAGCTGCACATACGCAGCCTCCATCAGGTCGGCCCGCCCCTGTTCCATGTTGGGCCGGGTGATGAGCTTCAGTGCCGGATGCGTGTCATAGCGCCGGCGCGCGTCCTGGCAGATGACGGGAAGCGCTGCGGCAGCCTCGGCGATCATCTTGACCGCGCGATAGCCCACGGGGTTGCCGTGAAAGCCGATCTTCGTCAGCGAGGCCGTGTCCCGCGGGCTCCAGGCGACGCGCCCAACATTACCCCAGACCGCGACACGCGCGCCGGCCGACGCCTTCTCCTCATTCGAGAGAGGCTTCGCTTTTCGAAGATATTTCAATATCATGCGCGTCACTCCTAAGGTTCTTCATCACGCCCGGGACTTGGGTCACAGGGCGCGGATGCCGGGATGAAGCCGGGCCGCCGCCGGACGGAGCAATCCGTCGGTCAGCGCCCAGACCAGCGCATCGACCCGGTCCGGGCTGCCTTGCCCCTCGTAGCCCTGGCGTGTCATCAGGCACATCTCGTCCTCCAGCTCGGCCAGCTCGCCCAGATGCGCCACGCGCCCCTGCTCGTAGAGTGCCGCCACCGGCTCGGCCCTTGCGGCCTTGCCGCGGGTGGCACGGACAGGGGCGTAGTTGATCAGCGGATCGACCTGCCGCATCACAACCTCCACCAACTCACCGCCCTGGTTGACCTCGGCGACCATGCGCCCGGCCCCGTAGCGGTGATAGGCGCGGGCGGCGGCGCGGGCCCATGTCGCCGGGCTTGCCGCGCTCACGCTGCAATCGGCGACCACCACCGCACGCCATTCATTCGGTTCGCCATCGGTCAGGACGGCCACGACGACGATCCCGCAAGCATCCGAGCCATCGTGCCCTGTGACCGGCGGATCGACCGCAACGATGATCCTTGCGCCGTCGGGGATCGCGTCCACCCGCCCCGCGTCGATCTCGGCGCGCCGCCAGAGCGCGTCGTCGGCCTCCGCCAGAAGCTCGCCATCGATCTCCTGCCGGCCCAGCCGCGTGTTGCCGTAGCGCGCGCGCATCTCTTCGATGAACCCGTCGGCCAGATAGGCCCGGTTGGCCTCGGTCGGTGCATGCGTCCGCACCGTGCTCTCGCGCTCCAGAAGCTCCCGCAGGATCGCCACATTGCGCGGCGTCGTGGTCACGACCGCCCGCGGGGACGCCCCCAGCCTGAGCCCGAATTGCAGCATGTCCCACGCCTCGCGGGCGCGCGGCCATTTCGCCAGTTCATCGGCCCATGCACAGTCGAACTGCGGGCCGCGCAGCGCCTCGGGATCATTCGCCGAGTAGACCCGGGCCTCGGCGCCGTTGGGCCACACCAGCCGCCGTTCGCTCGACATCCATCGCGGTTTCCGGTCGGGCGGAGCACAGGCCAGAAGCCCGCTGTCGCCCTTGACCATCACCGCGACGGCCTGGTCGTAGGTCTCGCCGATCAGGGCCACGCGCCGCGCCACACCGGCATCCTCGGGCCCCGCGCCTTCCACCTGAGCACGCACCCATTCGGTGCCCGCGCGCGTCTTGCCCGCGCCGCGCCCGCCCAGAACGACCCATGTGCGCCAGTCACCCGCCGGCGGGCACTGGTGCGGCAGCGCCCAGAACTCGAACAGCCAGCCAAGCGCGCCAAGCGCATTGTCAGACAGCGAGTCAAGAAACGCCGTCTCCATCCGCGACGTCCCTGAGGCGAGCCAGTCGAGCGTCGATTTCCGCCCGAGCGGCCGCGAGATCGAGGCGCGCTCCAGTTCCGCCGCCAAAATGCTTGCTACCTGCGACACGTGCTTTCTCCTGCATTTCCATGGCAAGCATCAGGGCGGAATTCATCGCCCTGACATCCTTCACCACCTCGCGTTCCCCGGTCCCGGGCGTCGCGTTCAGGGTCCGGACCGCGTTCTGAAGGGCTTCGACGGTCGTCTCGAAGACCTCCTGCGCCCGCGCGACCAGCGTCTCGGCACGCTCCAGCGTCAGCTCAAGGTCCGCCGACCCGCCCTCCCCGTCATCGGGAGGCGGGGTCCGATCGCTCGTGTCGGTCATAGAAGGGTCCCTTGTGTCCGAAGATCGACTTCCGGTCACAAGCAGCGCGGCAAAAAAGAAAGGCCCGCGAGGCATCTCCTGCCCCGGGGCCATTCACCCACGTCATCCAGCTTGGCATAAGAGGTGCCATGGAGCGCGCGCAGGGTCAATAAGTTTTTCGTTTTCAGTAGGTTAACGCGGGAATGCGGCGCTTACGAATGGTTAAGGGGTTGCGCCGCCCGCCCGATCGGCTCGGTCACAGCAGCCTCGCTCCGAAAGCCGCCGGCTCAGTTACCCGATGCCGCGCGCTCTGCCTCGATCTGACGCCAGATCGCGACATTTCGGTTATGTTCCTCAAGGGTTTCCGAAAACGCGTGTCCCCCCGTGCCATCGGCCACGAAGAAGACGTAGGGCGTCGTATCCGGGTTCACCGCCGCCTCGATCGCGGCGCGACCGGGGTTGGCGATCGGCGTCGGCGGCAGCCCGTCGATCACGTAGGTGTTCCACGGATTTTCGTCCCGCAGCTCCGATTGCCGGATGCCGCGGCCCAGAACCCCCCGCCCGTTCGTGACCCCGTAGATCACCGTCGGGTCGGTCTGAAGCCGCATGCCCCGGTTGAGGCGATTCACGAACACGCTCGACACCTGCCGCCGCTCATCGGGAACGCTGGTCTCCTTCTCGATGATCGAGGCCAGGATCAACGCCTCCTCCGGCGTCGCGATGGGTAGATCCTCGACGCGGTCCTCCCAGACCTCGGCAAGGATCGCCTCCTGCGACGCGCGCATCCGGGCAAGGATCTCGTTGCGGTCATCGCCGCGCTGCACCTCGTAGGTGTCTGGCGCAAGCGAACCCTCGGACGGGATGTCGACCACCTCTCCGGTCAGGAAATCCGCCTGGTTCAGCCCCTGGACGATCTGCCAGCTGGTCAAGCCTTCGGGGATCGCGACCCGGTAGACCGTGATCTGCTCGTTCGCCACGAGGTCGGTGTAAAGCTCCGGCACGCCCTCCTCGTAGGAGAACGTGGCCAGCTCCACGATCTCGCCTGTGCCCGGCAGCCGCTCGCGCAGGCGCAGCTCCCCGGTGCCCTCGATGCGAAGCACGTATGTGGCCGCGTAGCGGAAGCTCGACGGCCCGCCGGCGGTCACGATCTCCAGCACCGTCTCCATCGGGGCCCCTGCCGGGATCTCGTAGGAGCCGAAGCGCAGATCGCCCGCCCGGTCCGCGTATTCCGTACCCAGCCGGAAGATCATCGCGGAGGACACCGCCCCCGCTTCGGCCAGGTCCTCCGACACCGCCCGCAGGCTCGCCCCGCGCGGCACCTCGAAAAAGATCGCCTCTTCCAGCGGGCCTTCGGCCGTCCACTGCCGTTGTCCCCAGCCGACCGCGACGGCAACGCCGATCGCAAGAACGATCAGAAGGCTCAACCCGTTGGCGGCGACATGTTTCCACATGATCTCAGACGCGCCCCATGATCAGGCACGCATTGGTGCCGCCGAAGCCGAAGGAATTGGACTGCACGATATTGATCTCCCCCTTCTGCGCGGCATTGGCACAGAGGTTGATGCGCGTCTCGGCCGCGGGCGTGTCGAGGTTGATCGTCGGCGGCGCGGTCTGGTCGCGAATGGCGAGGATTGCAAAGATCGCCTCGATCGCGCCGGCGGCCCCAAGCAGATGGCCCGTCATCGACTTGGTCGACGACATCAGGAGCTTCTCGGCATGATCACCCATCACCCGCTCGACGGCGGCCAGTTCGATCGTGTCGGCCATGGTCGAAGTGCCATGCGCGTTGACATAGTCGATATCCGACGGCTGCAGACCCGCACGCTTGAGCGCCGCGCGCATCGCGCGCTCCGCCCCTTCATGATCGGGCGGCGGCGCGGTGATGTGATAGGCGTCCCCCGACAACCCGTAGCCGAGGATCTCGGCGTAGATCGTGGCGCCGCGTGCCTTGGCGTGCTCGTATTCCTCCAGCACGACCATGCCCGCGCCCTCGCCCATGACGAAACCGTCGCTATCGGCGTCCCAGGGGCGGCTGGCCTTCTGAGGCTCCGCGCCCCGCTTCGTCGACAGCGCCTTGCAGGCGTTGAACCCGGCGATCCCGATCTCGCAGATCGGGCTTTCGGCACCGCCCGCCACCATGACGTCGGCATCATCCAGCATGATCAGCCGCGCCGCGTCGCCAATGGCATGCGCACCGGTGGAGCAGGCCGTGACGACCGCGTGGTTCGGCCCCTTGAAGCCATGGCGGATCGACACCTGCCCCGAGATCAGGTTGATCAGCGCTCCCGGCACGAAGAACGGCGACACCCGCCGCGGCCCCTTTTCCTTCAGCGTGATGGAGGTGTCCGCAATGGAAGAAAGTCCCCCAATGCCCGACCCGATCAGGCAGCCGGTCCGCTCCAGGCTTTCCGTGTCGGTGGGCGCCCAGCCCGCGTCCCGGATCGCCTGATCGGCGGCGGCCATGCCATAGAGGATGAACTCGTCGACCTTGCGGGCCTCCTTGGGTTCCATCCAGTCGTCGGGATTGAAGGTGCCGTCCGTGCCGTCGCCGCGCTTGAGTTCGCAAGCATAGGTCGTGGCCAGATGGCTCGCGTCGAACCGGGTGATCGGTCCGGCACCGGACTGTCCCGCCAGAAGCCGCGACCACGTTTCCTCGACCCCTGTCGCCAGCGGAGTCACCAGTCCCAGCCCCGTCACAACCACTCGCCGCATGTGTCCCGCCCCTTCTGTCTGGCCCGATCACGTCGCGCCCTGATAGCGCCAAGGGGTCCGCTTGGGCAATCCCTCCGGCATCATACGGTCCGGGTGAAGCCCGCGGACGGCAGGTTCACGCCCGGATCGGAACGCCGTATCGCGCCGGTGGGACCCAACCGCGCCGCGCGGTGCCCTGGACAAAAAAAGACAGCGCCCGCTTGGGCGCCGTCCTGTCGTATCGAAACATGAGCCGGGACGAAGAGGCCCCGAACCGGCCCTTACTGGGCGTCCTTGATGAACTTCACCGCGTCGCCGAAGGTCTGGATGGTCTCGGCCGCGTCATCGGGGATCTCGATGCCGAACTCTTCCTCGAAGGCCATGACCAGTTCGACGGTGTCGAGCGAATCCGCGCCGAGATCGTCGATGAAGGACGCGTTCTCGGTGACCTTGTCCTCTTCCACGCTCAGGTGCTCGACCACGATCTTCTTCACGCGCTCTGCGATGTCGCTCATTGTGTTTCCTCGTCTCTTGTCTCGCGTCGCCGTTCGGGCCACGCCGGTTTGATCTTTCGCCTGTCCGGCCGACGATTGGCCCCTGCGCGACTCTGACGACATCACACATGGGCCAGGACCGGCGAGTGCGCCCCCCGGGCCAAATATGCGCCGCCTATAGCATAGTTGCTGCCGAAGGCAATGGCCGCCCGACGCAAAAACGGCGGCCCGTGGCGACGGGGTCAGAGCATCGCCATCCCGCCGTTGACATGCAGCGTCGCGCCCGTGACATAGCCCGCCTCCGGACTGGCCAGGTAAACCGCCGCCGCCGCGATCTCGTCCGGCGCGCCCATCCGTCCGGTCGGGATCTGGCCGAGGATCTTTTCCTTCTGCTCATCCGTCAGCTTGTCGGTCATCGCCGTCTCGATGAAGCCCGGCGCAATGCAGTTCACGGTGATGCCCCGGCTCGCCACCTCATAGGCCAGCGACTTGGACATGCCGACGAGACCGGCCTTGGAGGCCGCGTAGTTCCCCTGCCCCGGGTTGCCCGTCGCGCCCACAACCGAGGTCACGTTCACGATCCGGCCCCAACGCGCCTTCATCATGCCCCGCAGGACGCCACGGCAAAGCCGCATCGACGCCGTGAGGTTGATCTCGATGACCTGCGCCCATTCCTCGTCGCTCATCCGCATGAAGAGGTTGTCGCGCGTCACGCCCGCGTTGTTCACGAGGATATCGACGGCGCCCATCGCGTCGGCCGCCCGTTTCGGCAGGGCCGTGACAGCCTCCGCGTCGCCAAGATTGCAGGGCAGCACATGCGCCCGCTCGCCCAGCGCACCCGCCAGCTCGTTCAGCGGCGCCTCCCGCGTGCCGGACAGACCCACCGTGGCCCCGGCCCCGTGCAGGCGCTTGGCGATGGCCGCGCCGATGCCGCCCGAGGCCCCCGTCACCAGCGCGCATTTTCCTGTCAGATCGAACATCGCTGCGTCTCCGTCCTTCAAACTGTCTCTGCGCCTTCGCGCACCGTCATTCCGCCGTCAGGATCCCGAACCCGGCCAGGTCAGCCTCCGTCACTGGCCGTCCGGTCCCCTCGCCGGCCTCCAGCATGTACCAGTAGAAATCCTCCGACCCCAGCATTCGGCGCATGTAATCGCGCCGTTCCTCATGCGCCGGATGCTCCCGCGGCAGGGCGGAGGCAGGCCCGACCCGCGTCTGCCAGTCGGTCACGACCAGCCTCGCGCCATCGCCGAGGCGCCGTTGCGTGCCCGCAAGGAAAAGGTAGACGGCATCGCCCGTCAGCGTCACGCCGTCGGCCACCTCGGTCGCAAGCCCGGCGCCGCGCACAACCGCGCCCTTCTGCAAGAGCGAGGTCGCGTCGCTCGCGGCCGAGACGTCGCCCAGCACGAACGTGGCAAGACCCTCATGCTCCTCGAGCAGCCTGTCGAGCCGCTCGGTGGAGGCCAGCGTCAGCTGCCCCGACACGCTCAACCGGTCGCCCTCCACCTGGAACTGCGCCGACGTCGCCGTCGTCCACCATAAAAGGCCCACTGTCGCGCCGACCACGACAACGGCCGCACCCAGCCAGATGAACAGCCCACGCATCGCCGATCAGCCCCGCAGCGCCGCGGCCGCCGCCAAGACGTCGTCCGGGCCGCCCACAGCCCGCGTCTCCAGCGACTTGTCGATGCGCCGGACCATGCCCGACAGCGCCTTGCCCGCGCCGATCTCCCAGATCTCGGTCACGCCGTCTTGGGCCATCCAGATAACACTCTCGCGCCAGCGAACCCGGCCGGTCACCTGCGCCACAAGCTGCTCGCGAATCGCAGCCGGCGCGCTTTCGGAGCGCGCGGTCACGTTGCCGACCAGCGGAACGACAGGCGCCTTTATGTCCACATGACTCAAGGCCTCGGCCATGGCGTCGGCCGCCGGCTGCATCAGGGAACAGTGAAACGGGGCGGAAACCGGCAACAGCACCGCGCGCTTTGCGCCACGTTCCTTGGCGATCTCGATGGCGCGTGTGACCGCGTCGCGGTGGCCCGACACGACCACCTGCGCGGGATCGTTGTCATTGGCCGCGGCACAGACCTCGTCCCCGGCCGCCTCGGCCGCCACGCGGGAGACGGTATCGACATCGAGACCGAGGATCGCGGCCATCGCGCCTTCACCCTGCGGCACGGCGGCCTGCATCGCGTCGCCCCGCACCCGCAGGAGACGCGCGGTGTCCGCCAGATCCAGCGCGCCCGCGGCGCACAGCGCCGAATACTCTCCCAGCGAATGGCCGGCCACGTAGGCCGCTGCCGTCACATCGACACCTTCGGCCTTTAGCGCGGCCATCGCCGCCATGGACGTGGCCATCAGGGCCGGCTGCGCGTTCCGCGTGAGCGTCAGCCGCTCGATCTCGCCCTCCCAGATCAGAAGCGAGAGCTTTTCGCCCAGCGCCTCGTCGACCTCGTCGAACACGGCACGCGCCTGCGGGTAGGCTTCGGCCAGGTCGCGACCCATGCCGATCGTCTGCGCACCCTGCCCGGGGAAAACGAATGCAAGCGTCATCTGGAGCTCCCTCGATCGCGATCGCCTCGGCCCCGGCACCTAGCCGAGCCACGGCCCGCGCGCAATCACCAAGGCCCCCAACGCGCCGAAGCGCCGCGAGGGCGGCGCTTCGTGCGAAAGGGTGTCCTGCCTCAGGTCAGTCGTAGAGGCGGATAACGAGATCAACGTCGTCGCAGGTGGTGTTCAAGTAGGTGCCGACCCAGATGTTGATCCGACCGTTCAGGTCGACCACGCTGGAGAGGCGAACCCAGGCATTTAAGTCGGTGCCGCTGTCGTCATCGAAATGGAAGTCGCCGGCAGCGTCCTGCACGACGATCCCGGTGTCGCACGAGCCGTTGGTATGCACCTGGAAGCGCCAGAAATCGTCCGCCATGCCCGACAGGTCCAACGTGTAGGTCGGATTGGCATAGAAATAACCTATTCCGGCTACGCCCGGGCAGTTGACGAGGTTCTTCGTGCCGCCGCCGACAGTCATGCTGTTGACCTTGATGGGACTTGCCTCGACCTCGCGGCCCGTCGTCGCCACCGGATCCGCGATGTAGGAACTGCTGTCGGGGCAGCCCTGCACGTTGCTCGTCGGCACGATTGGGCCGTCTGTCGTGCCGCCGCCGCCGTTCTGATCGGAATCCGGATCAGATGTCGGATCCGGATCCGGGGTTGGGTCCGGATCGGGATCCGTTGTATCGTTATCGGTCGTGTCGCTGTCGGTCGTGTCGCTGTCGCTGTCGCTCGTGTCGCTATCGGTCGTGCCGATTGTCGTGCCCGAGGACTGCAACACGTCCGGCATGCCCTCGCCCGAGGGGCCCACGGGAATCTTGTCGGTCCAGGACGTCTCGAACACATTGTCCTGCAGTTCCCCGCGCACGGTCTGCGCATGTCCACCAAGCGGGGCGGACATGACATCGACCAGGGCGACGCCCAGCCCCGTCAGCGCAGCCAATAGCACGATCCAGTCGATGGTCGCGACACCGTCCTCGGCATCGACTAGGTCCGTCTTGAAAGCTCTGACGTTGAAGGGTTGCACGCCACCAATCTCCTCTGGTGCTCTCCACGCACGAACGCAACAGCGAAAAGACCACGTTTTTCGGAGGCGAAGATGCCTTCGAAGCGTGGTCTAAATGGGGCACAGATGCGGAGTCGTTGTGACAGTGGCGTCTGGAAACCTACTGCGTCGAGGACGGGAGCCCGGCCACGTTGTCCAACCAGTCGGTATCGAAATGCGGATCCTGCAACTCTCCGCGCACGGCATAGCTATGCTCGCGCAGGACGCCGTCGCCAAGATATTGCAGCAACCAGAGGCCAAGCCCGACCAGGCCGGCCAGCAGCACAACCCAATCAATGGTGGCAACGCCATCTTCGGCGCTCAGGAAATCATAAATCGACATCGAAACAACTTCCAAACAAGGCAACGATAAGGCATGACCGGAAATATCGGCCGAACATTCACCACATTTCTGCCTAATTGCGGCAAAATTGTGGCAAACGGGCGGATTTTCGCCACATGCTCCCGTGCCGCCGGGGCTTGCCAGCGGGATGCGCGCCGCGTATAGGCCGTGGGTCTCCGCCGTGACACCTTGATCGGCGTGCTCCCTCGTGGCCGGGAGGCGGAGACATCACGCACCCGGCCTTTGAAACGCGCCCGTAACAGAACTGGAGATGACATGCCGCTCTACGAGCATGTTTTCATTGCGCGCCAAGACCTGTCCAACACGCAGGCCGAGGGGCTGATCGAGCACTTCGGCACGATCCTCAGCGACAATGGTGGCAACGTCGTCGGCTCCGAATACTGGGGCGTCAAGACGATGGCCTACAAGATCAACAAGAACCGCAAGGGCCATTACGCCTACATGCGCACCGACGCCCCGTCGGACGCCGTGCAGGAGATGGAGCGCCTCATGCGCCTGCATGACGACGTGATGCGCGTGCTGACCGTCAAGGTCGACGGTCACGAAGAGGGCCCCTCGGCGCAGATGCAGAAGCGCGACGACCGCGATCGCGACCGCGGCGAACGCCGCGAGCGCCGCTAAGGAGAGGATGAGGACAATGGCAACCAAACCGTTTTTCCGCCGCCGCAAGACCGATCCGTTCGAGGGCGATAACGCGCCCAAGATCGACTACAAGGACACGCGTCTTCTGCAGCGTTACATTTCCGAGCGCGGCAAGATCGTGCCATCGCGCATCACCGCCGTCGGCGCCAAGAACCAGCGCAAGCTCGCCCAGGCGATCAAGCGCGCGCGGTTCCTCGCGCTCCTGCCCTACAGCGTGAAGTAAGGAGACAGACCCATGGACGTCATCCTTCTGGAACGCGTGGCCAAGCTCGGCCAGATGGGAGAGGTCGTGACCGTCAAGGACGGCTACGCCCGCAACTTCCTTCTGCCGCAGAAAAAGGCCCTGCGCGCCAACGAGGTCAACATCAAGGCCTTCGAGGAGCGCAAGGCGCAGCTCGAAGCCCGCAACCTCGAAACCAAGAAAGAGGCCGACGCACTCGCAGCCAAGCTCGACGGGCAGCAGTTCGTCATCATCCGCTCCGCTTCGGATGCCGGTGCGCTCTATGGCTCCGTCACCACCCGTGACGCGGCCGATGCCGCCACCGAGGCCGGCTTCAGCCTCGACCGCAAGCAGATCGTGCTGTCGCGTCCGATCAAGGAGCTGGGCCTGCACACCGTGCATGTGAACCTGCATCCCGAGGTCGACGTGGACATCGTCCTTAACGTGGCCCGCTCGAACGACGAGGCCGAGTTGCAGGCCTCCGGCAAGTCGATCCAGGAGCTTGCCGCCGAGGAAGAGGCCGCCGCGGAATTCGAGATCGCGGAACTGTTCGACGATATCGGCGCGGCACAGCTCGACGAGTTCGAAGAGGGGCCAACCGGCGAAGAATCCTCCGCGACCGAAGACAACACGGCCGAGGACAGCGACAAGGACTGAGCCCCGCGCTCACGCAACTGCGAACAGGTAGGCCGTATCCCTTGCCGGGATGCGGCCTATGTCTTTTCCGGACAAGACCAACCGCGAGGACGCCATGCCCCACCCGTCGCCCCTGATCGCCGCCATCGCGCTGCTGCTGCCGCTCACCGCCCTGGCGCAGCCCGTCGCCGACGGTCCGCCCGACCGTCCGGATATCACCCCCGCCTTCCCGGAACAGACCGAGGCGCCCGAGCGGATCTCGTCCTTCGTGGCCGACCCGCGCCTCATCGCCGGCGGGCTGGAACATCCCTGGGCCGTTGCGGTCCTGCCCGACGGCGCCGGGTATCTCGTCACCGAACGTCCCGGCCGTCTGCGCCACATCTCGCGCGATGGCACGGTCTCGGCACCGATCGCCGGGGTGCCGGACGTTTTCGATACGGCGCAGGGCGGGCTGCTCGATGTCGCCCTCGCTCCCGATTTCGCCGAGTCGCGTCAACTCTACCTCAGTTTCTCCAAGCCGCTGGGGTTGATGCGCGCGGCCACGGCTGCGGTCCGGGCGACCCTGTCGCAGGACCACGCGCGCCTGACCGACGTGGTCGAGATCTTCGAGCAGACCCCCGCCTCCCGCGTGCCGATCCATTTCGGAAGCCGCGTGGTTCCCGCCGCCGACGGCACCGTCTGGATCACGACCGGCGAACGCGGCGGCACGCCCGGCCTGCGCGAGTTGGCGCAGGATGCCTCGACCACCTATGGCGCCGTCGTGCGCGTGACCGCCGATGGTGCGCCTGCCCCGGAAAACCCTTTTCTCGGCGATACGGATGCAGCACCCGAGCGCGTCACGCTGGGACAACGCAACATTCAGGGCGCGGCCCTCGCGCCCGTCTCAGGCGCGCTCTGGACGGTGGAACACGGGCCCGCCGGCGGGGATGAGCTGAACCTGATCGAACCCGGCGCGAATTACGGCTGGCCGCTGGTCAGTTACGGCATCAACTACAATGGCAGCGAGATCGGCGATGGCCGGGCCGCCCATGCCCCCGACTTCGTCGAGCCGGTCTATTACTGGGACCCGGTGATCGCGCCGGGCGGGATGGTGTTCTACACCATGCCGGTGGGCGATGAGATGTTTCCCGAATGGTCGGGCGACCTTCTGATCGCGGGACTTCAGGCGCAGGCCATCGTGCGCCTGTCGCTGGAGGACGGACGCGTCGTGGCGGAGGAACGGCTGGCGCGCGGGATCGGACGCGTGCGCGACGTGGCGGTCGACAGCAACGGCGCGGTGCTTTTCGTGACCGACGCGCCCAATGGCGGTCTCTACACGCTCATGCGCAACTGAAAACGGCCCGCCTTTCGGGCGGGCCGTCGTCTCAACACCGCAAGGCGCGGCCTACGGGCTGCTCCAGGTCTCGAACTCGACGCTCGCCGGGCAGCTGTCATTTCCGAAGGTGCCGACCCAGACGTCGATCCGACCGTTCAGCGCGGCCATGTTGCGCAGGTTCAGCTCGGGCGTCCAGTTCCCGCCGGTGTCATCGTCGAAATGCCACTGACCATAGGCATCGCGCACCAGCAACGTGGTGTCGCAGCTGGAATTCACCTCGATCTCCAGACGGCCGTAGCTCTCCATGCCGCTCAGATACATGGTAAAGTTCGGCGCAGCCGAGGCGAAGCCCGTCCCCGGCAAACCGCAGGAGCCGATATCGGAGCCGCCCATTGCCGTGGTCTGGAACGTGTCGGGACCAAAAAGGTCCTGCCCCGTCGTGCTGATCACCATTCCCTGAAGTTCCGGGTTCGGGCAGCCGACGACCGGTGCCGGTTGTGGCACGGGTTGCGGGATCGGCTGGGGGATCGGCTGGGGGGCCTGCGCCGCCGCGGGCACCGCCTGCAGGTAAAGCGTCGCGGGACAGCTGTCCCCGCCGAACGTCCCGACCCAGAGATCGAGACGTCCGTTCATCGCCGCCGAGGGCACCGTCAGGCGGGGCTGAAGGTTGCCGGCACTATCGTCGTCGAAATACCACATCGCGTCCGACCCGTGGGCCAGAAGCGTCGTGTCGCACTGGGCCTGCACCTCGAGCACGAGGTCAAAGCCCTCCATCCCGCTCAGGAAAAGGCTGGTCTGCGGCGTGGAGGTGGCCGTGCCACCCCCGAAGATGCCGGGACAGGATCCGACATTCGTCGTGCTGCCCATCGCGGTGAGAGTGTATCCCTGCCGCTGCAAGAGCTGGCTTGACGCAAGCGAGATCGGCGGGCCACCGATCGTCGGATTGGGGCAGTTGCCCGCCGGAGCCGGTTGCGGCATGGGTGCCGGCGCAGGTGCCGGTGCCGGCGCAGCCGGGACGGGTGCAGGCGCAGGCGCAGGCACCGGAGCAGGCGCGGCGCCGATCACGCGGCTCGCCACTGAGAAAGTCGCGGCACATTCGCCACCGGAAAAGGTGCCGACCCAGACGTCGATCCGCCCCTCCAGCGCCATGGGATCGGAGATCACGAGACCGGGGTTCAGCCCCACGGCGTCGTCATTGAAAAGCCATTGCCCATCTGCCGTATTGATCAGCATGGCCGGATCACACGCGCTCTCGACGAACAGATCCAGCTCATGCCCCTGCATGCCGGACACATCCAGACTGAAATCCGGGGCCGAGCGGAACTGACCGGTGCCCAGCGCCGCGAGGCCGCAGGACTCGAGCGTGTGTTGGCCGCCTGCCATGACCTCAAAACTCTGAACCTGGTCCGATGCCGAAACCGGGATACTGCCACTGCTGAGCGACGGGTCGGGGCAGGCCATGGCCGCGCCTCCCATGCACATCAATCCAATTGCCGAGACAAATACGTAGTGCACGGGCACGTATCTCATTGTCGTGGGTCCTTTTCTGCCACTTCGCTGCGGTCGATCGGACAGCGCAACGGGCTCACCATACGCAGCTTTCTTGGGCGTACATGCGAGCGAGCCGTGGCGAAACTGCGGAAACCCTGACCCCTGACGCTCTGGTACCATAGCCGAGGTTCTTCAGGTCCCATAGCCGAAACAGAGCCCCTTGGATGCGGACCGTCAGGGCTGGCGCGATGTCAGGATGGCGAGCGCCTCGGAAAGCGGAACCTCGGCCACGACGGACCCGCTGCCCTGCTGCCTGACGACCCAGCGCATCGGGCCATCGTCGCGCGAGACGACGGGTGCCTCGCCGCGCAAGGCGATGACCGGCGGTGGCGGGCCCGTTTCTACGCGGTCCTGCGACAGCACGACCACCCTGTCCGACGGCGCGGAACGCTCCACGTACGCGGCACGCTCCGTCCGCTCGGAACGCTCGGGGCGCGGCACGGGGCGGCGCAGGTCGGGGACGGCGGCAATCTGTGTGCGGCTCTCCGGCGTGCCCGTCGCGGGCTGCCGGAGCGCGGCCCGCACCGCTTCGTGCTCCGCCGCGGTCAGCGGGCGCTCGATCGGCGCCGGGGCGCCCACGGACCAGGTCTCGCCCAGCAGTGCGATGGCCGTATCGGGCTCCGCCACCTCGGGCTCCGCTGCCGCCACCTCTGGGGGCATGTCGGGACGGGCCTCGGGGCGGGGCGTGTCGGGCTGAACCAGTACCCATGCCGCGCCCAATGCCACGATGCCGGGGATCGCGAATCTCAAGACCATCTTCACATTCTCCTGCGTCACCGACCGCATGCCGGCATGGGACGCACTAGGCCCGAAGTGCCGCTGTTATCCAATATCAGGCCCGGTTGCCCCGCCGGAACGCGATGGCCACGCCAAAGAAAAAGGGCGGCTCCGTCGGAGCCGCCCCATCGCATGCCGTCCGCCGCAGCGGCGGGATCACTCTTCCTCGAGCGCGTCGACCGCCGCCTTCAGCTCGTCCTTCGAGACCTCTTTCTCGGTGATGTCGGACATCTCGAAGACGAAATCGACGACCTTGTCCTCGAAAAGCGGCGCCCGGATCTGCTGCTGCGCGCCCATGTTCTTCTGGACGAACTCGAAGAAGGCGCGTTCCTGTCCGGGATACTGGCGTGCCTGCGCCATGATCGCCTGGGACATCTCGGCGTCGGAGACCTGGATCTCGTTCGTCTGGCCCAGCTCGGCCAGCAGGAGGCCCAGTTTCACCCGGCGTTCGGCCAGCTTGCGATGCTCATCCGTAGGCTCGATCTCGGGATGATCGTGGCCCTCGACCTCCGGGTTTTCCTCGTGCCAGAGCTGGTGCGCGATCTGCGACGCCTCGGCATCCACCAACGCAGGCGGCAACTCGAAGCTCACCTTCTCGTCGAGCTGGTCGAGAAGCTTGCGCTTCATCACAGCGCGGGCTGCACCGGCATACTCGGCCTTGAGCCGCTCGGAGATCTGGCCCTTCAGCGCGTCGAGATCCTCGGCGCCGTATTTCTTGGCCAGCTCGTCGTCGATCTCGGCGGGAACGGGCTTCTTCACCTCTTTCACGGTGACCTCGAAGACCACGGCCTTTCCGGCCAGATGCTCGGCACCGTATTCCTCGGGGAAGGTGATGTCGAGCTTCTTCTCCTCGCCCTTCTTGGCGCCGATCAGCTGCTCCTCGAACCCGGGGATGAAGGAGTTCGAGCCCAGGACAAGCGGGTAATCCTCGGCAGCACCCCCTTCGAAGGGCTCGCCATCGAGGATGCCCTTGAAGTCGATCACCACCTGGTCGCCCTCGGCGGCCTTGCCGCCCTTCTTGGTATCGAAGTTCTGCACGTTTTCGGCGAGGTTCTTCAGCGCCTCGTCGATATCGGCCTCAGCGGGCGCGACGGTCAGCTTCTCCAGCGTGATCGACTTGTAGTCGACCTCGGGGATCTCGGGCAGCTTCTCGTAGGACATGGCCACGACCACGTCGTCGCCTTCCTTCCAGTCCTCGTTGACCATCTTGATCTCGGGCTGCATCGCCGGACGATCGCCGGTTTCGTCCAGATGACCCTGCATGGCGCCGTCGACGGCCTCCTGCATCGCCTCGCCCATCAGGCGGGGGCCGAACTGCTTTTTCAGAAGCGCCATGGGCACCTTGCCCTTGCGGAAGCCCTTCATCTCGATATCCGGGCGGGCCTCCTCGAGCTTCTCGGTGACACGCGTTTCGAGATCGTCTCCGGTGATGGTGATCTCGTACGCGCGCTTGAGGCCTTCGTTCAGGGTCTCGGTGATCTGCATAGGGGTCCTCACGGGTCCAGCGCCGCGGCGCCCCCATTGAAACGGACAGGGCCGCAAAGCGCGTCTCGGCTTGAAAATCAGGGGCCCTTCTAGGTGTGCCAAGCGGGGCTTGCAAGCGCAAAGGGGCACCGCGCGGCAAGGGCGAAAGGCATCGATTTTCGTCTTGTGGAAAGGCGCCACGCGGCTGGCCCGCGAAAGGCCCGTCGCCGTATCGGGAAATGACGCGGCAGGGCGCGGCCGCCTGCATCATCCCTGCGCGCCCCAGCGTACGCCACGCCGCAAGATCGTGGTCACCTCGGGATGCTTGAAATCGTCGAGTTCATGCCCGATCGAACAGTAGAAAACCCGGCCCTTGTCCCAGCGCCGCTTCCACACAACGGGGATGACCGTGCCCTCGATCCACCACAGGTGATCGCCGGAAAAGGTCGTGGTCGCGAGCACCTCGTTGGAGCGGTCGACCAGCATGTAATACTGCTCCGAGGTCAGGCGGAAGCTGCGCACGCCTTCCATGATCGGATCGGCGGCGCGCGTGACGGTCACCTCGTAGTCGATATAATCCTCGCGCGGCTGCAGGTTGTCGGGCCAGCCCGGCGGATGAGCCACGAACTGCCCGCCGATCAGGAAATGATAGGTCGGCCGGTCGCGGAAGGCGTCGCCCATATGCCCGTGCCAGCCCGCGATGCCCCGTCCCTCGCCGATCAGCTGCAGAAGGCCATCCTCCTGCGGCTTGGTAATGTTGCCGAATTCCTCGCGGTGGCCGGATCGGGCCGAGGACCAGATCGGCACGATCAGGTTCACGTCCCCCTGGCTCTCGGGATCGGCCAGCGGCTCCAGCGTGTCGTGGATCACCACCCCGAAACCGTCATCGGTCAGCAACTCGCGGCACCAGTTGGCGAAATTGCCGGGGTCGTGACCTTCCCAGCCCCCGGCGAAAAGCGCCGCTTTCATCTCGTCTTGTCCTCCATGTAGGGCACCATCGCGGCCATGTCGCGCGCCGCGAAGCCCTCGTTGATCGCCGCCTCCAGCTGTGCCAGCGTGACGCGCAATTGCGGCAGTGCGCGCCGAGGCCTTCGGCATCGAAAGCCACCGGGTCGACGGGCAAGCCGACGATGCCGCCCGTGCAAACCGGTGGCATCGCACGCATTCCGGTTCCCAAGGGGCCGTGATGCGATATGCTCTGTCGGAGACATGACCTCCGTATTGAAGAATTACTCCGTCATCCTCCCGCTCGCGGCGCTGGTCCTCGCGTTCTGGTTCAGCCCGGACCTGCAGGAGGTGGCGGCGGGCGTCGCGATCTTCCTCTTCGGCATCCTGATGCTGCAGGATGGCTTCAAGCGGCTGGGCGGGGGCAATCTGGAGCACGTGCTGGAGGCGGCGACGCGCTCGACGCCGCGCGCGCTGGCCTTCGGCCTCGTGTCGAGCACGCTCGTGCAGTCCAGCTCCCTCGTCTCGGTCCTGACGATCTCCTTTCTCAGCGCCGGGCTTATCTCGCTGATCGGTGCGATCGGGATCGTTTTCGGGGCGAATCTCGGCACGACGACGGGCACGTGGCTTGTCGCGGGGCTGGGCCTGAAGGTCGATATCGCGGCCTATGCCATGCCGATGATCGCCTTTGCGGTCGTGCTGGTGTTCCAGAAGGCACGTCCGGTGCGGGGCTTCGGCTATGTGCTGGCCGGCGCGGGGTTCCTGTTTCTCGGCATCTTCTACATGAAGGACGGATTCGAAGCTTTCCGCGACGGTCTCGACCTTGCCCGATTTGCCCTGCCGGGGATTCTCGGCCTGCTGGTCTACACCGCGCTCGGGGCGGCGGCCACGGTGATCCTGCAGTCGAGCCATGCGACCATGGTGCTTGTCATCACCGCGCTCGCGGCGGGCCAGATCACCTACGAGAACGCCATAGCTCTGGCCGTCGGCGCGAATATCGGCACGACCGTCACCGCGATCATCGGGGCCGTCGGCGCGAATGTCCAGGGCAAGCGGCTGGCGCTGGCGCATCTCCTCTTCAACCTCGTCACGGCGGCGGTGGCGCTGATCCTCGTGGCGCCGCTGACGGCACTCGTCGATGTCGTGGCACAGATCGTCGGGATCGCAGCCGAGGACTACGCGCTGAAGCTCGCGGTCTTCCAAACGATCTTCAACACGCTCGGTGTGATCCTCATGCTGCCGCTGACCCGGCGGCTCGTGACCTTCCTCGAGCGGTATCTGCCGGAGCCGGAGCCGGATGTCAGCCGCCCGCGGTATCTGAACGCCGCGATCGACGACTACCCCGAAACGCTGGAACGCGCGCTCAGGCAGGAGGTCTCCCATCTCTATGACAACGCGGTGAAACTCGTGCTTCACGGGCTGAACCTGCATCGCGAGACGGTGTTTGCCGCCAGCGACCTCGCCGCCGCCGTGCGGCGCAGCCGGTCCCCCATCGATCTCGATATCGGGGATGAATACGAACGTCGCGTCAAGACGCTTTATGCCGCCATCGTGGATTTCGCCACGCGCGCGGCGCGGCACCGGGAAAGCGCACCCAAACTCGTCGCCCGCATCGACGCGCTGCGCGACCTGGCGGGCGGGCTGGTGCGGTCGGTCAAGTCGGTCAAGCACATCCGCAAGAACGTCCTGCGCTACACCACGTGCGACGCCGGCACGGCGACCGAACTCTATGATGCGTTGCGGACCGAGGTCGCGCAGGTCGTCGTGGCGATCCGCAATCTGGACCGCGAAGCGCCGGACGAACGGAGCACCCTCTGCCTCGACCAGGAGGCCGCGCGACTGGCCGCTGCGTCCGGCAAGCGCGGCCTGCGCGTGGGCGCGCTGATCCGCGAGGGCAAGCTCGACCCCACCGCCGCGACCTCTTTCCTGAACGATGCAAGCTATGCCGAGGCCGCCATGGCCGAGCTTCTCGCGGCCGCCCGCGCCTATTTCGCCGAGCCCGACCGCGCTATCGCCGAAGTCGAGGGGTTGCTCGCCCTCGACGAGGAGGAGATCGGCGCAACCATCGGACAGGCGGCAGAGCGGGCAAAGCACGCACGCCCCCCGGCCGGGACCGATGCCGAACTGTCACAATCGGCGCCTGGCATCGACCGGGACGAAACGGCGGAGCGACAGCGATGGGATTGAAGAAACTCGCCGCGAAGGTGGCAGAATATCAGGACCGGCTGGCGGCGGGCCACGCAAGCAAGATTGAGCCCGAGCACGTCGAGCGTGTTCTGGAAAAGCTGCGCCGGAAGGAGGCCGACCTCCGCGCCCGCCTCGCTTCCGACCCCGTTGACGCGGAATGTGAAGATCTTCAGCACAAGCTCAAGGTGGCGCGCGAGCACATCGAACGGGCCGAATGGCTACGGCGCGAACTCGCCTGAGCCCTGGCCCACTTCGCGCGGCCAACGTTCGCGCCGTCGCCACGGTGCGAACCGAAAACCGATGCAGCATCCGACGGGGCACCGCGTTTCGCGTGGTTTCGCGTGTCGGGCCGGCGGCAGGCAGAAAACCGCCGTCGCCCTTGAATTCGCGCCAGCGTCCGATACGGTTCCACCATGACCCCGATCACCTGCGCATTCGCGACACGCTCTCGCCCTTCGACCGGCCTCTCGGACCCCTTCGGCACCGTGATGGCATGGCTCAAGCGTCTTCCGATCCGGGACATGCTCCTTGCCGCCAGCGTCGTGTTGACGGCATCGGCAGTCGTCTACGCGGAAGAGCACCTGCAGGACTGGATCCCCGACGTGCTCACGATCCCGGACGATGCGGAGATCGTCACGGATCGCGCCATCGGCTCGACGGCGCGCATGTTCGCCATAACGACGGGCGCCGATGTCGATGTGCTGTTCATGGACTGGGAAGAAAGCCTCAACAGCAACGGTTTCCCGGTCAGTCAGGGCGCGGATGACCTTCTGGACCGGTCGATCGAATTTTCGGGTCCGGGTATCGCCAACGCGAAGATCATCGTCGCACCCACGACCGACGGGGACCGCAACACCATCGAGTTCGACGCGACGCTGAACTGACCCTCTGCCCCGCCGGTCCGGGCCTGCCCGATCGGCGCGACTTCAGGGGTCCATCGCTCCGACAAGCGACCACGCATGGCGGCGCTCGGGCCACCACCGATCAAGCCTGCCCAAAGATCCCCAGTTGCTCGGCGGTTCGGTTTCGGAACCGCCCTGCGGGCCCGTGCGTTATCGGATAACACCCTTCCGAACGTTGTCGGCACGACGCAAGACACGTACCTCTCGCCGCAGCCACCGTCCTTTCATGGGAATCGAAACCGACATGCGCAACACTCTTCGCACCTCCACCGCCCTGATCGCGAGCCTGTCTCTCGTCATGGGTCACGTGCCCGTCGCGGCCATCGCGCAGGAGTTCGACGCCAGCCAGTGCGCCGCTGGCGAGGATACGGAGGCCTGCCTCGCGCGTCTGCTCGAGGAGGCCGCCACGGCTGAAGCGGCAGCGGCCGAAGCCGCAGCCGCCGAGGAGGCCGCGCGGATTGCCGCGGAAGAAGCCGCACGGCTCGCCGCCGAGGAGGAAGCACGCCTCGCCGCGGAGGAGGAGGCACGCGCGGCTGCCGAGGAAGCCGCACGCCTGGCTGCCGAGGAGGCAGCACAACTCGAAGCCGAGGAGGAGGCCCGGCTTGCCGCCGAGGAGGCCGCGCGCATGGCTGCCGAAGCCGCAGCGGACGAGGCTGCTGACGCCGCCGATGCTCCCGCCGAGGAGGCTCCCGTCGACGAAGGTGCCCCCGCAGCGACCCAGACCGACGAGGAGGCGCTTGCCGCCGCACTGGCCGAGGAGGCCGAGGAGACGTCCGAGACGGAGGAAGCCGCAGCGGATGACGAAGCCTCCGAGACCGAAGCGCCCATGGTTGAGGCCCCGCCCGAGGCGCCGATATCGGACGAGGACGCCATCGCCCCCGGCCGGGCCGAAGCAGAAGAGACAACCGGCGAGAGTACCGCCGAAGCCGAGCCCGCCGACACCCTGATCGTCGCGCCCGATGAGCAGACCGCCGAGGATGCGGCGGTGCTGGATGCCGCGCGCCTCGCCGCCGAGGCTGCCGAACTCGCTGCGGAGGCCCCTGTCGATCCCGTCGAGGAAGCCGAGGCCGAGATCGCGGCCGCCGAGACCGAGGCCGCCGAGGCGCGGCAATCGCTCGCCCTCCAGCCCGAGGCCGCGCCTGTCGCCGCCGCCACAGAGGAGGTCATCACCGAAGAAACCGCCCGCCAGCCCGACGAGGATTTCGACCGACTGACGACGACCACGACCGAGACCGCGACCGAGCCGGATCGCACCGGACTGACCGGCGCGCAGGGCCTGCTTCTCGGGGGGATCGCGGGGCTTGCCATCGGCTCGATCATCGCGGGCAACCGGCAGGTGGTGAACCGTGCCGATGACCGGATCGTCGTGCTGCGGCCCAGCGGCGACTACCAGGTGATCCGCGACGACGACACGCTGCTGCGCCGCCCCGGCAATGAGGTCGCGACCGAGACCTTCCCGGACGGCTCCTCGCGCAACATCGTCACGCAGCCCGACGGCACGCAGGTCATCACCGTGCGCGACCGCGACCTGCGGATCCTGCGCCGGACCGTCGTCCACCCCGACGGCACGCGAACCGTGCTGATCGACGACATCGCCGTGCAGACGCCGGTCGTCGTCTCCGAGCTTCCGCAGGTTCGGCCGGGCACCTCCTTCGCCACGGAGACCATGTCGGCCGATGCCGCCGCGCTGGCCCGCGCGCTCGGCGCGCAGTCGGCGGCGGAGCGGTCGTTCAGCCTCGCGCAGATCCGCTCGATCCGGGCGGTGCGCGACCTCGCCCCCGCGCTCAATCTCGAGAACGTGACCTTCGCAACGGGCTCCGCCGCGATCTCGCCCGACCAGGCGACGCAACTGCTGTCGCTCGGGCGCTACATGGCCGACGCCATTGCCCGCAACCCGCGCGAGGTCTTCCTGATCGAGGGCCATACCGACGCGACCGGTAGCGCCTCGTTCAACCTCGGTCTGTCCGACCGGCGGGCCGAGACCGTGGCACTCGCGCTCACCGAGTACTTCGGGGTGCCCGCGCAGAACATGGTCATCCAGGGCTATGGCGAGGAGTTCCTGCTGGTTCCCACGCTCGAGAACGAGCGGCTGAACCGCCGGGTCGCGGTGCGACGGATCACGGACCTGCTGCGCGTTGCGGACGCACAGTGAAGGCGGAGGCTACGAACAGCGGGCCTGGAGCGTGTCGGGCCGAACGGGATTCGCTCCGCACGCTCTAACCCGTTGGTGACGCACGTCCGGGGAGCGCAGCACCGGTTCCCGCTTTTGCGCGACGTGCTTTAGATCACCAGCACATCGAGCGGCGGGAAACCGTTGAACCCGACGGAGGCGTAGCTGGAGGTGTAGGCGCCGCAGTTGCGGATGATCACCCGGTCACCGGACTTCAGCCCCAAGGGCATCGCCACGGGGCGTTTTTCATACAGCACATCGGCGCTGTCGCAGGACGGACCGGCGAGAATGCAGGGGCCCGCCGGCTCGTGATCGCGGTCGGTGACGAACTGGTACCGGATCGCCTCGTCGATCGTCTCGGCAAGACCCGAGAACTTGCCGATGTCGAGATACACCCAACGGCAGAGATCGTCGTCCGACTTGCGGGCGACCAGCAGCACCTCGGCGGCGATCATGCCCGCTTCGGCGACAAGGCCGCGACCCGGCTCGGCCATCACGCGGGCGGCGCCGCGAAAACGGGCCTCGACACGTTCCATCACCGCCGCCGCGTAAACCGTCGGGTGCGGGATGTCGTCGCCGTAGAAGGCCGGGAAACCGCCGCCGATATTGAGAAGGTCGAGCGCAATACCCTCGCCCCGCGCCTCGTTCCAGATCGCGGCCACCTGATCCAGCGTGGCATCCCACATGGAGGGATCGCGCGTCTGCGATCCGACATGAAACGACAGGCCGACCGGCGCGAGGCCGAGCTCGCGGGCGAACCTCATCAGCGAAAGCGCCTTGTCGCGCGAGGTGCCGAACTTGCGGGTCAGCGGCCAGTCGGCGCCCGAGGCCTCGACGATAAGGCGGATATAGACCTCCGCGCCGGGGGCGTTCTCCGCGATCTTTTCCAGCTCTTCCTCGGCGTCGGCGGCAAAGAGCGTGATCCCGGCGGCATGGGCGAAGGCGATGTCGGAGGCACGCTTGACCGTGTTGCCGAAGGAGATCGTCCCGGGCTGCGCGCCTAGTGACAGGCACAGCTCGATCTCTCCGCGCGACGCGGCGTCGAAATGGGAGCCCTTGGCGATCAGGCACTCGATGATCTCGCGCGCGGGGTTGGCCTTCACGGCGTAATGGATGTCGGCGCGACCGAGACCCGCAGACAGCGCCTCATACTGCGCCATCACGGCATCGGTATCGAGCACCAGCGTCGGGCGCTCGAAGGACGATGCACGGATGAAGTCCTCGACACGGGTCGAGCGACGGGACAGGGACGGGACGGCGAAAGCCGCCGAGGCATCGGCGAACGTAGCGTTCATGGTCATCTCCAATAGACCCGGCCCGTCATTTGGGCCGACCAGTTCCAAGGGAGACGTTACCGTCGCTACGTAACTGCGGTGGTTTGGCCCTGAAGACCTATCACCCGTGACAGAGGCGCGTGCGTTGGCGTCTGATCGCGCATGTGGGACAAAGCGATCCGCAAATCAAGATGATTCTTGGCGACATGCTCAGATTGCGGTGATCGCGCAGGACACGCCCTCGCCACCGGCCGGCGCGATTCCGGAATGGTGCGGGTGAAGGGACTCGAACCCCCACGCCTTGCGGCGCCAGAACCTAAATCTGGTGCGTCTACCAGTTCCGCCACACCCGCGATCCGGCGCGTCCATAGCAGAGCCTTCGACCCATGGCGAGAGGGCAGACGACTGCCGGGCCCGTCAGCGCCCCGGCCCGTCCTTCCCGAACATGTCGCGAAGCACCTCCGGCACCCGCTCGGGCAGGTCCTCGGCGATCATTCCCGGCCCGGCGACGCGTGCGGCCTCCACGTGCAGCCACGCGGCATCCTCGACCGCGGTCCGCAGGTCCGGCATCCGGGCGGCGAGGCCGGTGATCAGGCCCGCCAGCACGTCCCCTGCTCCGGCGGTGGCGAGCCACGGGACCTCGCGGGCATAGGCGGCGCTGTTGATCGCCACCTCGCCCGAGGGTGTCGCGATGACGGTGTCGGGCCCTTTCAGCAGGACGATGGCGCCCGACCGCGACGCCGCTTCCCGAACCGCCTCGATCTTGGATATCCGCCGGCCCTCCCCGTTGTCGTCCGCACCCCTCCATCGCGCAGCGACATCCGGGAAGAGGCGTGCGAACTCGCCGGCATGTGGGGTCAGGACCACCGAGGGTTCCGTCCCGGTCCCGATCGCGTCGAAGAGCATGTCGGGCAGGTCTGCGAAACTGGTCAGCGCGTCGGCGTCGAGCACGACCTTGCGCGCCCCGCCAATCGCGGCGCGTACCATGGCCCGTGTCGTGTCCCCGACGCCGAGGCCCGGACCGAGGCACAGGGCGTTGAACCGCGGATCGGTCAGCAGATCGGCAAGGTCCGCCGCCCCGTCACAGCGTCGCAGCATGATGGCGGTCAGCTGGGCGGCGTTTTCCTGCATCGCGTCCGACGGACAGGCCAGGGTCACCAGACCGGCGCCCATCCTCAGCGCCGCGCGCGCCGCCAGACGGGCCGCCCCGGTGCGCGCCGCCGGGCCCGAGACGACAAGTGCGTGGCCGTGGTCGTACTTGTGCCCGCCCTGCTTGGCGAAGTCCGGCGCGCGGTGGCCCGGGGCCCGCGCACTGGCCACCATCGGCACATGGTCGATCAGCCGCGCGCGCGGCGTGAGCGCCTCCCCCTCCCCGCCCGGCGCGCCGGTCAGCGCGTCGCGGCGAACCCCGCGCCATTTCAGCAAGCCGAGGTCGACGACCGTGATCCGCCCGCAGCAGGCCGGCCCGTCAGCGAGGAAATGGCCGACCTTGGGCACTTCGAATGTCACCGTCAGCGCGCAAAGCGGCACCGTGGCAGAGGACGGCTCCGCCTTTCCGCCCGCCAGCATGCTCCCGGTGTCGAGATCGAGCCCCGAGGGCGCATCCACGGCGACCAGCCGTGACACGTATTGCGCCCCGTCGCGCCCCGCGAGGTGACGCAGCAGGTCCAGCAGATCGCCCTCCGGCGGGCGTGTCAGCCCCGTCCCGAAAATCGCATCGACGTAAAGCTCGCTCTCCGGCCCTTCGCGGAACCGGGCAAGGGTCAGCGGCTCCACCTCGCCCATCGTCTGCCAGCGTCCGCGGTTGGCCCGCGCGTCGGGCGGCATCGCCCCGGCCTCACCCATGCCCAGCACCCGCACGCGCCAGCCGCGTGTCCTGAGCAGCCGCGCGATGACATAGCCGTCGCCGCCATTGTTGCCGGGACCGCAGAGCACCGTGACCGAATGCGCGCCCTCCGAAGACTGCGGCCACCGGCGCAGGATCGCGTCGACCACCCCGCGGCCCGCGATTTCCATCAGGCCAATGCCCGTCACCTCCCCCGAGGCGATGGCATCGCGCTCGATGGCCTGCATCTCGGCGCCTGTCACAAGTTCGGTCACGTTTCGGCCCCACCTGTTTCAATATCGCTCATTTTTTATGCGCTCCGCCCATTTTCTGACCGCGCCTTGCGGAATCCTTAAGGATACAGCCCCTCGCACAGGCTAGCCGATGGACGCTCCTCTCACAAAGTGGTGTCACCGTCGGCGCGGCGCGTGACGCGAGCGAGGAGGAAGAGACCCCATGAAGAAAATCGAGGCCATCATCAAACCCTTCAAGCTGGACGAGGTTAAGGAGGCCCTTCAGGAGATCGGCATCCAGGGACTGAGCGTCACGGAAGTGAAGGGTTTCGGCCGTCAGAAGGGGCATACCGAGCTCTACCGAGGTGCCGAGTATGTTGTTGATTTCCTTCCGAAAGTCAAGATCGAGGTCGTCCTGAGCGATGACATGGCCGATGCCGCCGTCGATGCGATCATCGAGGCCGCCAAGACCGACAAGATCGGCGACGGGAAGATCTTCATCTCCGACATCAGCGAGGCAATCCGCATCCGGACGCGCGAGTCCGGCGAAGACGCGCTCTGAGAGCGCGACGGCGCAGCTGACGGCAATCCATCAACCCAGGCGGGTTCCAGCCCGCGAGATCAGACCAAATCGTCAAGGGAAGGTCACGATGAGCAAAGAAGACGTACTTAAAATGATCAAGGACGAGGATGCGGCCTATGTCGACATCCGCTTCACCGATCCGCGCGGCAAGCTGCAGCATGTGACGGTGGTCTCCGACCTGGTCGACGAGGACTTCCTTGACGAAGGCTTCATGTTCGACGGCTCCTCGATCGCGGGCTGGAAGGGCATCGAAGCCTCGGACATGAAGCTCATGCCCGACACCGAGAGCGCCTATGTCGATCCGTTCTACGCGGAAAAGACGATCTGCCTTCACTGCTCGATCGTCGAGCCCGACACCGGCGAAGCGTACAATCGCGATCCGCGCGGCACGGCGCAACTGGCCGAGGCCTACCTCAAGTCCACGGGCATCGGCGACGTGGCCTATTTCGGCCCGGAAGCGGAATTCTTCCTGTTCGACGACGTTCGTTATTCGAACACGATGAACAAGGTCTCCTTCGAGGTCGACGCCCAGGACGCCGCCTGGAACACCGGAACCGAGTACGAGATGGGCAACATGGGCCACCGCCCGGGCGTCAAGGGCGGCTACTTCCCGGTGAACCCGACCGACGCGGCGATGGACCTGCGCTCCGAGATGCTCTCGACGATGAAGCGCATCGGCATGAAGGTCGACAAGCATCACCACGAGGTGGCGTCGTGCCAGCACGAGCTTGGCCTGATCTTCAGCTCGCTGACCAAGCAGGCCGACGAGCTTCAGAAGTACAAGTACGTCATTCACAACGTGGCACATGCCTACGGCAAGTCCGCCACCTTCATGCCCAAGCCCATCGCGGGCGACAACGGCACGGGCATGCACGTGAACATGTCGATCTGGAAGGACGGCAAGCCGCTGTTTGCAGGCGACAAATACGCCGACCTGTCGGATGAGGCGCTCTACTTCATTGGCGGTATCCTCAAGCACGCCAAGACGCTGAACGCCTTCACCAACCCGTCGACCAATTCCTACAAGCGCCTGATCCCGGGCTTCGAGGCGCCGGTTCTGCGCGCCTATTCCGCCCGCAACCGCTCGGGCTGCGTGCGGATTCCGTGGACCGAAAGCCCCAAGGCCAAGCGCGTCGAGGCCCGTTTCCCCGACCCGTCGGCGAACCCCTACCTCGCCTTCGCGGCGCTGCTGATGGCGGGCCTCGACGGGATCGAGAACAAGATCCATCCGGGCGAGCCGTCCGACAAGGACCTCTACGATCTGCCGCCCGAGGAACTGGCCGGCATCCCCACGGTCTGCGCGTCCCTGCGCGAAGCCCTGGAATCGCTCGAGGCCGATCACGCCTTCCTGCTCAAGGGCGACGTGTTCACCAAGGACCAGATCGAGGGCTACATGGAGCTCAAGTGGGAAGAGGTCTACGCCTTCGAGCACACCCCTCACCCCGTCGAATACGGCATGTACTACAGCTGCTGATCGACGTACCGTCGGTTCGAAAAAAAGAAGGGGCGCCGGTTCGGCGCCCCTTTTTTGCTGGTTTTCGCGTGCGGCTCAGACGCGCACGTCCTGTTCCTCGCCACCCGTCTGCCGGGCCCGGCGCGCGACGCGGATCTGGTCTGCCTTGAAGGCCGCCAGCGCGCGGTCATGGCTATGCCCCTGCGCGATGCGGTTGAGGGGCATGTCCGGTGCGGATGCATCGTATCCGGGAACAAGCCGCCTGATCTGTTGAACGAGCCTATGCATGTGCTGCCTCTTGGTTTTGTTGTCATGCGTCGATCGGTGCGAGAGGCAAATGGCCGCCGGAATGTGGCGATATCTGGGCAGGTGCGAAGCAATCCTGCATCCAGAACATCAACTGTGTCCCGACTGCCACCGGGATCAGCAAGACGCTGTTAATGGGGGGAAACCGCCCGGGCAGCGATCTAGGGATCGGGGGGCTTCAGAACCGCCCGAACCGCCGCGCCAGCTGCATGGCCTGCCGCACGGTGCGTTGACCCTTGGCCACATGGGCGCGCTGTTCGGCGGTCAGCTCGCCCGGACGCCCATCGGCGGTGCGTCCGCGCGACATGCGTTCCATCGCGGTGTCGACACCCTTGCCGACGAAGCGCCAGATGTAGCGGCGCGCGACCATGTTCAGGAGGCGATCCATGTCTCGATACCTGTCTGCCCGGTTCGGTTTGGCGATCTATTGCGGCCAAATGTGTCAGAAATCAGGCATCCTCGTCGCCGTCCATCGCCTCCGAGGGGTCGTCGAATAGCTGTCCGGTGTCGTCCTCCGGCAGTTCCGGAGCGTCGGCATCTGCCGGCCGGCTGTCCAGAAGACCCGCTTCGCGCAATTCCTTCAGCCCCGGCAGGTCGCGCGCGTTCTCCAGCCCGAAATGGTCGAGGAAGCCCTGCGTCACCACGAAGGTCACCGGCCGGCCCACCGTCATCCGCCGCCGCCCGAAGCGCACCCAGCCCAGTTCGATCAGCTGGTCCACCGTGCCCCGGCTGGCCGAGACGCCGCGGATTTCCTCGATCTCCGCGCGCGTCACCGGCTGATGATAGGCGATGATCGCCAGCGTCTCGATCGCCGCCCGGCTCAGCCGCCGGCTCTCCACCACCTCGCGGGCCATCAGGAACCCCAGGTCCGCCGCCGTCCGGATCGCCCAGCCATCGCCCACGCGCGCGACCTGCACGCCGCGCCCCTCGTAGCGGCGGCGCAGAAGCTGCAGCGCCTCGGCAGGGTCGCAGCCATGGGGCATCCTTGCTTCCATCTCGGCCACGCTCAGCGGTTCCGCGGAGGCAAACAGCATCGCCTCGACCATGCGCTCCTGCTCGGCCAGGGGCGGCGCGCGGAACAGGCTTTCGCCCTGCTGCATCCCGGGCGCGGAGGTCTCGTTGTCCGGAATGTCGCTCACGCGTCGTCCTTCCGTTTCAGATGGATGGGCGCGAAGGTCTCGGACTGGCGCAGGCTCAGACGCCCTGCCTTCACAAGCTCCAGCGCCGCCGCGAAATTGGCCGCCGTGGCCGTGCGCCTGCGCTTGGGATCCATGGTCCAGCCATCGGGCAGGAAAGACATCAGGTCCGTCCATTCCGCCAGATCGCCCACCAGCGGCCGCAGCCGTTCCAACGCCTGTTCCAGCGTCAGGATCTCGTCGCGGTCCATCGCGTAGGGGCGGAAATCGTCCCGCGTGCGCACCCGCGCATAAGCCTGCAACAGATCGATCAGGCTCGCTGTGTAGTCCACCCGGCGCGCGGTGCCCGTGGCCTCGGGCATGCCGCGCACGAAACGGTCCTGCCCCAGCCGGTCGCGCGCCATCAGCTTGGCCGCGCAATCGCGCATCGCGGCGAGCCGTTCGAGCTGAAAGGCCAGATGCGCCGCCATGTCCTCGGCGCTCGGCCCGTCATCGGAGGCCTCGGCGGGCACCAGCAGGCGGGATTTCAGATAAGCCAACCAGGCCGCCATCACGAGGTAATCGGCGGCCAGTTCGAGGCGGAGCGCCCGCGCCTCCTCGATGAAGGCGAGGTACTGCTCGGTCAGCGCAAGGATGGAGATCTGGCGCAGGTCCACCTTCTGCGTCCGCGCGAGGCTCAACAGCAGGTCCAGAGGCCCCTCGAACCCGTCCACATCGACGACCAGCGCCTCGGCGGCACGGCGCGAGGCGACGGCATCCCACTCCTCGGCCTCGTTTGCCGGAACCGGCGTGTCAGCCATGCACATCACCCTCGCAGAAGACGCTCAAACTCCGCTTCCGCCGCCGCGATGTCAAGCGGCTGGCCCCTGCCGCGCAGGCTCAGCGCCGCCTCCCCCCGCGCCAGCGCGTCCGGGTTCAGCGTACCCGCCTCGGCCAGCACGTCCTCCATCTCGCCGCGCCTGCCGTTGCAATGCAGGATCAGGTCGCAGCCCGCCGCGATGGCCCGCCCCGCGCGTTCCGCGATCGACCCGGGCAACGCGCCCATGGACAGGTCGTCGGTCATCAGAAGACCGGTAAACCCGATCTCCTCGCGGATCAGCCGGATCGCGGCGGGCGACAGCGTGGCAGGCGCCTCCGGGTCGATCGCGTCGTAGACGATATGCGCCGTCATCCCCAGCGGCAGGTCAGCCAGCGGCCGGAACGCTCCGAAATCGACGGCATCGAGGTCCTCCAGCGGCGCGCCGACGCGCGGCAGGTCCTCGTGGCTGTCGACCACGCCCAGCCCATAGCCCGGCAGGTGTTTCAGGACCGGAACCACGCCGCCGTCGGAAAGGCCATCCGCAACGGCACGGGCGACCGCAGCTACGGTCTGAGGGTCCTCACCATAGAGCCGATTTCGCAGCACGGGATGGGTCACATCGCGGGCCACATCGGCCAGCGGTGCGCAATTGACGTCGATGCCTGCCTCCCGCAGCTCGGCGGCAATGATCCGGTAGCGCAGGTACATCGCCCGCAGGCCGGCCTCGCCACCCACCCGAGCCATCTGCTCCAGCGGCGGCAGCCACTCGCGCCAGTGCGGCGCGCGCATGCGCTGCACCCGCCCGCCCTCCTGGTCGATCAGGATCGGCGCGTCACGCCCCACCGCCGCGCGCAGATCCGAGGTCAGGCGGCGCAGCTGCTCGGGGTTTTCGATATTGCGCGCAAAAAGGATGAAGCCCCAAGGCTGCGCGATGTCGAAGAACATCGCTTCCTCGGCTTCGAGGATGGGCCCCTCCAGCCCAAGGATCGTCGCCGAAATGGCCACCGCTCAGCGCACGGTGACCGGGATGCAGGGCCTGCCCTCGGCCACCAGCACGGCGCAGAAACGGCGCGAGCCCGCGAGGTCATCGAAGCCCGCCGCACGCAGCCGGAAGAAGGTCTGGCCACCCGACTCCGCCTCCTCGATGACCCGGGGGCGGGCGTCGAAATAATCGGGGAAGCGGCTGGCGATTCGGTCCCACTCCTCCCGCGCGATGTCCGGTGTGTCGAAGGCGCCAAGTTGCACCAGCCGCGTGCCTTCGGGAAGCTCCGAGACCTCGATCTCCGGGGTACTGCGGGCCGAAACGGTGCTCGGCGCGCCAGCATCGGCCCGTGTCACGAAGGCGGCAGGCCGCGCCGCGGGTCGAAGCGAGCGCGCGATCCCCGGGGCCGAGACGGGCAGAACCTCCGGCTCGTCCGCGCCGCTCTCCAATGAAGCTGCCGGATCTTCGGTGGCGAAGCCTTCGATCTCGGCCGCCACGGCATCCGGCTGCGCCTCCTGCAAGAGGCGGTCGATCAGCTGCATCGTCTCCTCCCGCGTCGCGGTGTGGGGCGTGTCGGCCGCCACCTCGCTGCGCGGCACGGGAGCGGCATCGGTCTCCTCCTCGGTCTCGAACCGCACGTCCTGCAATTCGATCGGCGGCGGCGCGAGCACCAGACGGTCGGGCACGGGCTGGGCCTCCTCGCCCTCGGCGATGCGGTTGACCGCAAGCCCCTGGTGCGGGGCCTGCGTGCCGCCGGGATCGGCGGGCGGTTCGCGCATCGGCCCCTCGAGCGCCTCGATCACCGGCACGCCCGAGACGTCGCGGATCATCAGCTGAAAGGCCCAGACCCCCATGCCGATGACAAGGCCCAGTGACATCAGCGCCCCGGCCCAGTTCACCAGTGTGCCCAGACGCGGTGCAGCCGCAGGTCGCGTGCCGCGGTCATCGACCTCCCCGGCGCCATAACCGTCTTCGACGTAATCGATATGTGCCATGCCTGTCCTCATGTCGCCCGGTGTCCGGACACACCATGAGGTCACGTCCGGCCGGATCTGTTTGGTGCCTGCTCGGCCCGGCCGCGTGCGAGGTTATGTCCTCACATCTTTTCGACCGGTTTCACGCCCAAGATACCAAGACCGTTGGAAATGACAATCGCCACGGCACGAATCAGCGCCAGTTTCCCGCGCGTCGTGTCCACGTCATCCTCCTGGATGAAGCGCAGCTCGGCCTGGGCGTTGCCCTTGTTCCACAGCGCATGGAACTCGGACGCAAGGTCATAGAGGTAGAAGGCCACCCTGTGCGGCTCATGGGCCTGGGCCGCGATCTCCACCATGCGCGGCCAGTCGGCGAGCTTGGCAACCAGCGCGAATTCGGCCGGATCCGCGATGGAGGCCAGGTCCGCAGGCGTGGAGGTGTCGATCCCCGCCTCCTCGGCCTTGCGCAGGACCGAGCTGATCCGCGCATGAGCGTATTGCACGTAGAAGACCGGGTTATCCTTGGACTGCTCGCGCACCTTTTCCACGTCGAAATCGAGCGGCGCATCGTTCTTGCGCGTCAGCATGACGAAGCGGGTCACGTCCGGGCCCACCATCTCGACCACGTCGCGCAGCGTCACGAAGGTGCCCGCGCGCTTGGACATCTTGAGTTCCTCGTCGCCACGCTTGAGCCTGACAAGCTGCATCAGCTTGATGTCGAGCGGCACGCGGTTTTCGCTCAGCGCCGCGACGGCGGCCTTCATCCGCTTGACGTAGCCGCCATGGTCGGCCCCGAAAATGTCGATCAGCTCGTCGAAGCCCCGGCTCACCTTGTCGTAGTGATAGGCGATGTCGGGCGCGAAATAGGTCCAGGAGCCGTCGGATTTCATCACCGGGCGGTCGACGTCGTCGCCGTATTCGGTGGATTTGAACAGCGTCTGGACCCGCGGCTCCCAATCCTCGGGGGTCTTGCCCTTGGGCGGCTCCAGCGTGCCCTCGTAGATCAGGCCCTTGCCCTTGAGATCCTCGATCGCCGCCTCGATCCGGCCCGTGCCGTAAAGCGACTTCTCGGAATAGAACACGTCCATCTCGACGCCGAGCAGCGCCAGATCCTCCCGGATCAGGTCCATCATGGCATCTGTCGCGTAGTCCCGGATGGGGACGAGCCATTCCCCTTCATCTTTCCCCAAATACGCATCGCCCACCTTGGCCTTCAGCGCGGCGCCGACGGGAACGAGGTAATCGCCGGGATAGGTCCCGTCCTCGAAGGCCACGTCCTTTCCGTGCGCCTCGAGGTACCGCAGGTAGACCGACCGCGCGAGCACATCGACCTGCGCGCCGCCGTCGTTGATGTAATATTCCCGCGTCACGTCATGGCCGGTGAAATCCAGAAGCCGCGCCAGCGCATCGCCGAAGACGGCGCCTCGCGTGTGGCCCACATGCATCGGCCCCGTGGGGTTGGCCGAGACGAATTCGACGTTGACCTTGCGCCCCAGCCCCACCGTGGAACGCCCGAATGCGTCGCCCTGGGCCAGTGCGGCGAGGACAAGTTCCCGCCAGGTCCCGGCGGCCAGCCGCAGGTTCAGGAACCCCGGCCCCGCCACCTCGGCGCTTGCGATGCGCGGATCGCCGGCCAGCCGCGTGGCCAGCCGCTCCGCGATATCCCGGGGCTTCTGCCCGGCGGGCTTGGCCAGCACCATCGCCGCGTTCGTCGCCATGTCGCCATGGGCCGGATCGCGCGGCGGCTCCACCGCAACCGCGTCGAGAGACAGCCCCTCGGGCAGCGCGCCGTCGCGCATCATGGTGTCGAGCGCATCGATCACGGCCGTGCGGATGTCGTCGAATAGGTTCATGCCGGGTCCTCGAGCTTGCCGGCGCGGGTGTATCACGGGCGGGGCCAAGGTCAACGGCGCGCGCGAAGGCTCAGGCGTCCTCCAGCGGCGGCTCCGGCAGGCAGGTGGTCAACGTGGCGGCCAGACCGCGCAGCACGATGACGATGCTGGTGGCGTCCGGCCCGCCGCCGAAGAAGATGCGCGCGTCGGAGACGTCGCCGCCCTCGTCCGTGCAGACCCCGTCATAGAGGAACTGGTCCGGCAGCCCGCGCAGCCGCGTGGGGTTCGACAACTCGCAGCAGGCACCGTCGAAACAGACCTCGGGGAAGGCGAGCCGCGCCTCCAGCGCGCCCTCGGCCGGAATGCCCTCGCCCACGCAGTCGGAGTAATAGGTGCCGTCGAGGGGGAAGGCTTCGGCCACTCCGGCGGCCAGCGTCGTTGTCAAAACCGAAAACAGAAGGCGTCGCACCATGCCCGGGACCCTCGGCCTGTCGTTGGCGCCAAGTCTGCCGGAAGGTCCTGCGCGGTTCAACCGCCCGGCTCAAAGCACGCGGGGAAGCTCCGTTCCGCCGATCAGCGTGGCATGGCGCTGCAACGCGAAGCGGTCGGTCATGCCCGCGATATAGTCCGACACGATTCGCGCAAGCGCGGTCTCGTCGCCCGCGATGGCCTCCACGTCCTTGCGCCACTGCCTGGGCAGTTCCTCGGGATGCGCCATGAAGAACGGGAACAGCTCGGCCACGACCTTGGTGACCTCTGCGCGCATCTCCACGACCTTGGGCGCGCGGTACATGCGCCGGAAGAGAAAGGCGCGGATTTCCTTGAGATCGGCGAAGAGCGCGTCGGAGAAACGGACCACTGGCCGTCCCGCCGCCCTGACGTCCTCGGGCGAGTGCGGGTCGATCTGGGCAAGACGCCCCTGGCTCTGGGCCAGCACGTCCTCGACCAGCACCCCGAAGAAGCGGCGCAACGCCTCGTGCCGGCGGCGGTAGTAGTTCAGCCCCGGATAGAGCCGGTCAACCTCGGCGAAACAGCCCCGCAGGATCGGCAGTTCGGCCAGCTCGTCGGTGGAGAAAAGCTCCGCCCGGAGCCCGTCATGCAGGTCGTGGTGGTTGTAGGCCACATCGTCGGCCAATGCGGCCACCTGCGCCTCGGCGCTGGCATGGGTGTGCAGCTCCAGATCGTGACGGTCGCAACAGGCGGCCAGCGCCCAGGGGATAGGCTCGACCACCGGACCGTTATGTTTGGCAATGCCTTCAAGTGTTTCCCAGGTGAGGTTCAACCCGTCGAATTCGGCATAGTGGCGCTCCAGATGGGTCACGATGCGGATCGCCTGCGCATTGTGGTCGAACCCGCCATAGGGCGCCATGGCGGCGGCCAGCGCGTCCTCGCCCGTGTGACCGAAGGGCGGATGACCGAGGTCATGGGCCAGCGCCACCGCCTCCGTCAGGTCCTCGTCGAGGCCCAGCGCGCGCGCCATCGTGCGGGCCACTTGCGCCACCTCGAGCGAATGGGTCAGCCGTGTGCGGAAATAGTCGCCCTCATGCTCCACGAAGACCTGCGTCTTGTGCTTGAGCCGCCGGAAGGCCGAGGCATGGATGATCCGGTCCCGGTCGCGCTGGAACGGCGAGCGGAAGGCGCTTTCGTCCTCCGGCACGAGGCGGCCTCGGCTTCGCACGGGGTCGCAGGCGTAGATGGCGCGCATGGGCGGTGGCTCCGGCGGTGAAATCACGGGTTTCAGACGCGCCTTGTTCGACGCGCCCCTCCCCCATATATTTCAGAAAGGTGAAAATCGACCACCCCGGCCAAGGATGCACCCGAGATGACCCTGACGTTGACCGTTCCCCCGAAAGTCACCGAGCGCGCCTTCGCCCGTCTGGCGGAGATCAACGAAGCCGCGAGCGAGGCCAAGGCGCTGCGCGTGGCCGTGGATGGCGGCGGCTGTTCGGGCTTTCAGTACGACATCAGGCTCGACGATCCGACCGAGGACGACATCGTGCTCGAGGGTCAGGGCCAGAAGGTCGTGGTCGACAGCGTCTCGCTGCCGTTTCTCGCCGATGCGGTGATCGACTTCACCGAGGAGTTGATCGGCGCGCGTTTCACGATCGAGAACCCCAACGCCACCTCCTCCTGCGGCTGCGGCACGTCGTTTTCCATGTGATCGGCGTTTTCGATGTGATCCTCTCGCCGCTTGGCTTCCCGGGCGGGAGCGGGCAAGACTGACCATGGAACGCCGGGGGAACATGCCGCGGGAGCATACCGGGAGGCACGATGCGCATCGCGACATTCAACATCAACGGCGTGAAGGCGCGGATCGGCGCGCTCTGCGACTGGCTGGACGAAGCAAAGCCCGACGTGGTGCTCCTGCAGGAGATCAAGTCCGTCGACGAGGCCTTCCCCCGCGAACCGCTGGAGGATCGCGGCTACAATATCGAAACGCACGGCCAGAAGGGGTTCAACGGCGTCGCGATCCTGTCGAAGCTGCCGCTCGAGGACATAAGCCGCGGCCTGCCCGGCGATGACGGCGACGAACAGGCGCGCTGGATCGCGGCCACCGTGACGGGCGATCGCGGGGCGGTGCGGCTCTGTGGGCTCTACCTGCCCAACGGCAACCCCGCCCCGGGGCCGAAATACGACTACAAGCTCGCCTGGATGGCGCGGATGCGCGCCCATGCGAAGTACCTGCTGCAAAGCGAGATGCCCGTCGTTCTGGCCGGCGACTACAACGTCATCCCCCTCGACGAGGACGCGGCCAATCCCGAAAGCTGGCGCGAGGACGCGCTGGCGCTTCCCGAAAGCCGCGCCGCGTTCCGCCGCATCCTGAACCTCGGCTATACCGAGGCGATCCGCGCCCGCACCGCGGCCAGGGGGCTCTACTCGTTCTGGGATTACCAGGCAGGGGCGTGGGATCGCGACAACGGCATCCGGATCGACCACCTCCTGCTGAGCCCGCAAGCCGCCGACCTGATGACCGACGCGGGGATAGACCGCCATGTGCGCGGACGCGAGAAGCCGTCGGACCACGTGCCGGTCTGGATCGACCTCGCCGCCTGAGCGTGGCGGAGTCCCGTGTTGGTCGACGCCTTCGGCGCCGACCGGATGCGAGGGGGCCCTTCGCCCCCTCGCGCTCCCCCGCGCGTATTATGGGAAAGATGAAGGGGATCGGGGCGCGCTTGCGGCCGGGGCGTCGAGCGGGCAGGTTCGTGATGACCTGATCCGGCGAAGGGGAGCCCGACGATGACCGAGACCGCAGACGCGATCGTGATCGGCGCCGGTGTGATCGGCGCCGCCGTGGCCTACGAGCTTGCCAAGGCGGGGCGTCATGTCCTGAGCCTCGATGCCAACGGTGCGGCAGGGCACGGATCGACGGCCGGGTCCTGCGCCATCGTTCGGGTGCACTATTCGACGCTGGAAGGCTGCGCGATGGCCTATGAGGGGTTCCACGACTGGGCGGGCTGGCGCGACTATCTCGGCGCGCCGGCGGACGAGACGCTCGCGGAGTTCCGGCAGACCGGCTGTCTGGTGATGAAGACCGACGCCAACGACCAGCTCGCGCGGCACATGGAGATGAGCGACACGCTGGACTGTCCCTACGAGGAATGGAGCACGGAGCAGATCACGGCGCGTCTGCCGATCTACCGTATGGACCGTTTCGCCCCGGCCAAGCGCACCGACGATCCGAGCTTCGGGGAGCCCACGGGCGGCGCGCTCGCAGGGGGCGTCTACTGGCCCACCGCCGGTTACGTCACAGATCCAGCTTTGTCGGCTCAGAACATCGCGGCGGCGGCCGGGCGCGCCGGCGCGCGGTTCCGCTACAATGCCGAGGTGGCGGAGATCCTGACCCAAGGCGGCCGCGTCGCGGGCGTGCGGCTGGCCAGCGGCGAGGAGATCCACGCGCCCGTCGTCGTCAACGTGGCCGGCCCCGCGAGCCGGAGGGTGAACGAGATGGCGGGCGTGACCGGCGACATGACCATCGAGACGCGTCCCCTGCGGCAGGAGGTGGTGCATGTGCCCGCGCCCGAAGGGTTCGATTTCTACAATGACGGGCTGATCGTCTCGGACAGCGACATCGCCTGCTACTGCCGCCCCGAGCGCGGCAACAATATCCTGATCGGGTCCGAGGATCCGCCCTGCGACGATCATCAATGGGTCGACGACCGCGACTGGAGCACCGATTTCAGCGACCAGTGGACCACGCAGGCCCTGCGCTACGCACAGCGGGTGCCGTCGCTTGGCATTCCCAGCCGGACAAGGGGCGTGGTGGAGCTGTATGACGCGGCAACCGACTGGATCCCGATCTATGACCGCTCCGGCCTGCCCGGCTTTTTCATGGCTTGCGGAACCAGCGGGAACCAGTACAAGAACGCGCCTGTGGCAGGCCGGCTCATGGCCGCGCTCATCGCCTATTGCGAGAGCGGCCAGGACCAGGACACCGATCCGCTGACCTTCCGGCTCGGGCATATCGACCACGAGATAAATACCGGTTTTTTCTCGAGAAAACGAGAGATCAACAGGGAGTCGAGCTTCTCGGTCCTGGGCTGAGGCGTAGCGGAGCATCAAGTCTTGCAATCCTTTGCAGCCGCCGTAACATTTCCGTCACAGAACAAGGATAACGAGGCCCCCGGGGGCGGCTGCTGCCCGTACCCGGAAACTGTAACCGACAGGACAGCCGGCCGCAAAAGTCGACCGGTCAGAGGAGAGACAAGATGACCTTCCGAGTTCTCGCGGCAGCCACGGCTGTCAGCGTCATTGCCGTGGCCGCGCATGCCCAGGACCGCACCGAAATCCAGTTCTGGCACGCCATGGGCGGTCAGCTGGGCGAGCAGACCGATGCATTCGCGACGGATTTCAACGCCCTGCAGGACCAGTGCACCGTCACGTCCATCTACCAGGGCGACTACACCGACACGATGACCTCGGCCATCGCCGCCTTCCGCGCGGGCGAACAGCCCCATATCGTGCAGGTCTTCGAGGTCGGCACCGCGACGATGATGTCGGCCGCCGACAACGGCGCGGTCTACCCGGTCTACGAGCTGATGGCCGACCAAGGCACGGACTTCGACGAAAGCTCCTACCTGCCCGGCGTTATCTCCTACTATTCCGACACCGAGGGCAACCTGCTGTCGCTTCCGTTCAACTCATCGACCCCGGTCATGTGGATCAACGTGACCGCCCTGGAGGAGAACGGCCTCGAGATCCCGACCACCTGGGACGAGGTCGTCGAAGCGGCGCGCGTCCTCAAGGATGCCGGCTTCGCCTCGCCCTTCGGGCAGGGCTGGCAGAGCTGGACCATGATCGAGAACTACTCGGCGTGGCATGACCTGCCGATCGGCACGATGGAGAACGGCTTTGCCGGCACGCAGACCGAGCTTCTGATCAACAACGAGCACGTGGTGAACCACATCCAGCGTCTCGCCGACATGGCCGAGGAAGGGCTTTATGCCTATGGCGGCCGTCAGGGCGACTCGCGCCCGCAATTCGTCAACGGCGAAGCGGCCATGTGGATCAACTCCTCGGCCTATTACGGCGGTTTCGTGGCCGATATCCAGGACTTCGAGTTCACCCAGGCGCCGATGCCCTACGACCCCGCCGTCCGCTCCGAACCGCAGAATTCCATCATCGGCGGCGCGACGCTTTGGGTCCTGCGCGGCCATGACGATGCCGAATACGCCTGCACGGCGCAGTTCCTCGAGTACCTGTCGCAGACCGAGGTGCAGGCCGACTGGGCGCAGTCCACGGGCTACGTTCCGATCACGCTCGCCGCGGCAGACCTGATGGAAGAGCGCGGCTTCTTCACCGACAACCCCGGTACCGACGTCGCCGTGGCGCAGCTGACGCTGAACGAGCCCACGGCCAACAGCCGCGGCCTGCGCTTCGGCAACTTCGTGCAGATCCGCGACGTGATCAACGAAGAGCTGGAGGCCGTCTGGGCGGGCGACAAGACCGCCGAGGACGCGATGAACGCCGCCGTGGAGCGTGGCAACGAGCTTCTGCGCCGCTTCGAAGCCGCCAACTGATCGGCTGATCCCTCAAGGCCGGGCGGCGCCGATCGCCGCCCGGTCACCTTTTGCTTGCGAACGGACCTCACGGACCCCATGGAAAAGCGCGTCTTCTTCCGCAACTGGTGGCTGCCCTACCTGCTGGTGGCGCCCCAGGTCGTCGTCACGCTGGTCTTTTTCATCTGGCCCGCCTACCAGGCGCTCGAGATGTCGTTCTTCATCGAGGACGCCTTCGGCTTTTCCCGCAATTTCGTGGGCTTCGAGAACTTCACCCGCCTTTTCAGCGACCCAGGCTACCTGCGTAGCTTCTGGACGACGCTGGTGTTCGGGCTGACCGTCACCTTCCTGTCGATGTCGATGGCGCTGGCGCTGGCAGTCGCGGCCAACCGCGTGGTCCGCTCGGCCACGACATATCGCACCTTCCTGATCTGGCCCTATGCCGTTGCGCCGGCGCTGGCCGGTGTCCTGTGGTTCTTCATGATGAACCCGTCACTGGGGATCGTGGCCTACATGCTCGAATCCATCTGGGGCTATGACTGGAACCACTACATCAACGGCAACCAGGCGCTGATGATGGTGATCATCGCCGCGGCGTGGAAGCAGATATCCTACAACTTCCTGTTCTTTCTCGCGGGGCTCCAGTCGATCCCGAAATCCATGATCGAGGCGGCCGCCATCGACGGGGCAAGCCCCACACGGCGCTTCTGGACCATCGTCTTTCCGCTCCTGAGCCCGACGACGTTCTTCCTGCTGGTCGTGAACCTCGTTTACGCCTTCTTCGACACCTTCGCGATCATCCACGCGACGACGAGCGGAGGACCGGCGGATGCGACCTCGATCCTTGTCTACCGCGTCTATTCCACAGGATTCGTCGGTCAGGATTACGGGTCGAGCGCGGCGCAGTCGGTCGTGCTCATGGCGCTGGTCATCGGCCTGACCTTCGTGCAGTTCCGGTATATCGAACGGAGGGTGCAGTACTGATGGTCGAAAACCGCCCATGGCTTGGCGTGCTGACGCACGCAACCCTGATCCTCGGCGTGGCCTTCCTGTGCTTCCCGGTCTGGATGGCGCTCGTGGCCTCCACCCACCCGGGCGAGGCGCTCAGCCGGTCGCCCATCCCGCTGTGGTTCGGAGACCAAGGCTGGGAGAACTATGCGCAACTGCTCACCGAGGGCTCGCCGGCGGTGGGCGGCGTCGACCTGTCCACCATGCTGCTCAACAGCTTCATCATGGCGATCGGCATCACCGTGGGGAAGATCGCGATCTCGCTGATCTCGGCCTTTGCCATCGTCTATTTCCGCTTCCCCTTCCGGATGCTGTTCTTCTGGCTGATCTTCATCACGCTGATGCTGCCCGTCGAGGTCCGCATCCTGCCCACCTATGACGTCGTGGCATCGCTCGGCATGCTCAACAGCTACTCGGGTCTCATCATCCCGCTGATCGCATCGGCCACCGCCACCTTCCTCTTCCGCCAGTTCTTCCTCACGATCCCGGACGAGTTGGTGGAGGCCGCGCGCATCGACCGGGCCGGGCCGATCCGGTTTTTCTGGGACATCCTGCTGCCGCTGTCGAAAACCAACATCGCGGCGCTCTTCATCATC